>Ga0180217_1000273_pt1 | contig 95769 bp, 89 predicted proteins | sample eDN3rd37CBELigOP_FD_128521 | JGI IMG/M metagenome (GOLD analysis project Ga0180217, IMG submission 128521) | Enriched Organic Plus compost microbial communities from Emeryville, California, USA - eDNA 3rd pass 37_C BE-Lig OP (version 2) (version 2) ...
CCCGCCATCTTGCGACGCCTCGCGAGCGCGCCCCTCGTCGGGCCGGGATGGATGCAACATAGTTCAGATGAGCATCCGTGTCAAGAACAAACGAGGAACATTGTCCACAGGCTCAGGTCTCTGCGCCTCCCACCCTCTATCCCTCTCCCGTCATGGCCGGGCCCGTCCCGGCCATCCCGATCGGACGAGCGCTGCGCCTCACACCATCGAGATCACCGGCACAAGGCCGGTGATGACGAGAGGGGGAGAGAGCGTGTCAGCCCGGACGGCGTCAGCCTAGCCGGGATCGCTTTCAGGCCATGCTGCCTGTTTCCCTCCCCCTTGTGGGGAGGGACCAAGGGTCGGGGTGCCAGCGCCACGTTCTCTCGTCGTCGCGCTCATACCCCCTCTCCAACTCTCCCCCGCAAGGGGGAGAGGGCTGCACCCGACTTGCGCAAGGAAAGCCAAGTCTCGGACAAGCCTGGGAATTTTATGGCGGAGAGGGCTGCGTGGCGCTTCATGGCCAGTTCTGTGGCTCCCAGAGCGCAGATAGCCTGCAAGCCATCGGATCACCGGCCCAGGGCCGGTGGTGACGAGGCATGGGCCCTCACAGCCAGAACGGCTTGATCTTGTCGAGCTTGCGGGCAGCGGCTTCGGCCTTGCCGAGCAGCTTGCGTCGCCGCTTGTCGATGGCTTCCGGAGTGAGCGTGGAGAGCGACGGGACGAGGGAGCTGCCGACGGAGAGATCGTTCGACTGGCCCAGCAGGTCCTGCAGGTTCTCCAGGATGCGCAGCAGCTTCCTGCGGCGGCGCCGCGCCTTGGAGGACGGGAAGAGCGAGCCGAAGAACTCCGCTCCATAGCGCAGCTTCTTGATGCGAATCCGCAATTGATGACGCTCTGCGTCGTCGACGTCGCGCAGGTGCCGCGCAGCCTTTCGGATGCGCTTCCATCGACGGGAGAGTTCGTCTCCGGCGAAGGCCCTGGCGGAACGCTCCCGCGCCTCTTGCTGCTCGGGGCCGGACCCGAGGCTCCACGCGCCGGCCTCGATCCAGGCGGCAACGCGCAGGATCGCACCCATGAAGGCCGGATCCTCCAGCATGCCGAGAACGACCTCGTGGGCCTGCTCCCGCTGCTGCCGAAGCCTCGCCAGGTCGGACGGGGCGGGGATACCGTCATCCATGGCTTCCAGCCGCTCCAGCAGGACGTCGAGATCCCGGGCTTCCCCCATGGGCCGTCCCATCGTGCGCAGAAGCTCCTTGATCCCATCGCTCTCGCCGTCGGCGAGGAGTTGCTTCCCGAACAGGGAGAGCGCCGCGCGCAGGCGCCTGAGCCCGACCCGCATCTGGTGGAGGGCCTCGGGATGGCTGGTCCGGCGAACCAGGGATTCGTTCAGAACCATCTGCGAGAGGCAGTTTCTCGCAATGGTTCGGAAGGCCCCGGCGCAGGATGCCCCTTTCGGCAGTTCGATTTTTCCAGCCCTGACGGGGCTCGGAGCGCTGTCGTCAAGAAGGCGGTAGCCCCGCTCCGATTTCGGCACGAGTGCGAGGCGCACGGGAAATGTGTCGCTCAAGCTCCGGGCCAGGGTGAAGAGGGCCGCCGGGTCGCCATGCTTCAATTCGAGCTCGAGTTCGGTGAAGCCCAGGGATCGTGCAGCCGCCGAGGCTTCCGTCTGATCGAGGGAGACTTCGATGAGGCTTCCGTCCTGCTCGACGATGAACGTCCTGCGTTCCGTGTCGATGGTGAAGACGGGTCTGAGCGCATCCCGCGCCGCCGCGTCGGACAGGAGAGAGGCGAGGGGCGTCTGTTCCATCGCCGCGAAATCGAGCGCGCCGTCGACCGGGGTCTCCCACTCGCCGCGGTTCATGGCAAGGCCCCGTTCTTCCGCTTCGGCCTTCACGGTCTGGACGGCGCGTCCGTTCCTGCGGCGGATGCGCAGGCTGATGCCGGCCCGGCGCAGGTCCTGGTCGTCCGTATCGTAATAGACGGCATGCAGATGGCCGCTCTGGTTCGGCAGAGGACAGGCCTGCGCGAGCGCGGGATGGGTGAGCAGCTCGTCGACGCTCCCCGAGGCGAGTTCCAGCTTCAGCTCGATTTCACGCGGCTGGCAGTCACAGGCCGGGGCTCCGGAGGAGCGTCTTTTCGAGACTTTCATGACGGGTTGCCGGGTTGTCCCACACCTGGCCATATAGGCGCGGAGGGAGGGGCACCAATCCCGTGCCGAGCCCGTCAGGTGGCCGAACGAAGCGCCGCGAGATCCGCGCCCCGGATCGCATCGACGTTCCGGGTGATCCTGGCGGCGTCCCAGTCCCACCAGCGCAGGGCGAGGAGTTCCGCGATCACCTCGTCCGGGAAGCGCCTGCGGATGAGCCGCGCCGGATTGCCGCCGACGATGGCATAGGCGGGCACGTCCGAGGTCACGACGGACTTGGCGGCGACGATGGCTCCGTCGCCGATCGTCACGCCGGGCATGATCGTCGCCTCCTGGCCGATCCACACGTCGTTGCCGACGACGGTGTCGCCCTTGAACCCCGCCTGGATGGTCGCCCAGTCGAAGCCCTTCTCCCATCCGTTGCCGAAGATGTTGAACGGATAGGTCGAGAAACCCGTCATGGCATGGTTGGCGCCGTTCATGATGAAGGTGACGCCGGTCGCGATGGCGCAGAACTTCCCGATTACGAGCCTGTCGCCCATGAAGTCGTAATGATGCTGGACGCACTTCTCCACGAAGTGCTCGGGGCCGGCAGGATCGTCGTAATAGGTGAAGTCGCCGACCTCGATGTTGGGCTGGTCGATGAAGGCCTTGAGAAAGCCCACGCGGGGCTGGCCGGGCATGGGGTGAGGGTTCATCGGATCGGGACCATGCATCGTCGATCTCCTTAGAGCATCGTGTGAAAAAGTGGCTCCGGTTTTTCGCTCAAACGATGCTCTCACTTAAGAAGAAGCATCCGATTGGATCCCAAAAGTGCAAGTCCACTTGTGGGTCCGATGCTTTAGCAGAAATGAAAATCCCCGGGACCGGCCCGGGGATGATCGTATCGAGGTCGAAGCCTCAGCTCTGGGTCGCGCTCTTTCGCGCGAAGGTCTTGCGCAGGTTGTCCCACAATTCGATCTTCACGCCGTTGCGCTTCATGATGAAGGCCTGCTGGGTGACGGAGAGGAGGTTGTTCCAGGCCCAGTAGATCACGAGACCCGCCGGGAACGAGCCGAGCATGAAGGTGAAGATCACCGGCATCCACGAGAAGACCTGCTTCTGCACCGGGTCCGGCGGCTCCGGGTTCATCTTCATCTGCAGCCACATGGTGATGCCCATGAGGATCGGCCACACGCCGAGCATGAGGAACGGCCCCAGCACCGGCACGGCGCCCGGGTTGTAGGGCAGCAGGCCGAACAGGTTGAAGATGGAGGTCGGATCCGGTGCCGCGAGGTCGCGGATCCAGCCGAAGAACGGCGCATGGCGCATTTCGATGGTGACGAAGAGCACCTTGTAGAGCGCGAAGAACACCGGGATCTGGATCAGCACCGGCCAGCAGCCCGCGACCGGATTGATCTTCTCCTTGCGGTAGAGCTCCATCAGCGCCTGCTGCTGCTTCATCTTGTCGTCGGCATAGCGCTCGCGGATCGCGGCCATCTCCGGCTGCACCGCCTTCATCTTCGCCATGGAGCGGTAGGACTTGTTGGCGAGCGGGAAGAACAGGATCTTCAGGATCACGGTCACGAGCAGGATCGCGATGCCGAAATTGCCGAACAGCTTGTAGAAGAAGTCCAGCACCTTAAAGAGCGGCTTGGTGATGAAGTAGAACCAGCCCCAGTCGATCATGAGATCGAAGTTCTTGATGCCGAGCGAATCCTGATAGGCGTCGACGGTCGCCACCTCCTTCGCGCCAGCGAAGAAGCGCTGAGTGGACTCGACCGTGGCGCCCGGCTGGATCGCCTGCTCCGCGCCCTGCATGAAGGCGTTGTAGATGCGGCCGGCCTGGCTCTGCTGCGAGGTGAAGGCACCCTGATAGGGGATCGCCTGATCGGGGATCACCGTCGCGGCCCAATACTTGTCTGTGATGCCGAGGAAGCCGCCCTGCACGTTGTCCCAGATCTTCTGGGACACGCCCGCAACAGGCTCTTCCTTGTCCAGGGCGTCGTACTTGAACTCCTGGAGGCCGTTGTCGCCGAGGACGCCGATCAGGCCCTCATGAAGAACGTAGTAGCCCAGCGTCACCGGCTTGCCGTGACGGGAGACGAGGCCGTACGGCTTCAGGGCCACGGAGGCGCCGCCGCGGTTCTCGACCGAGTTCTTGACCGTGAACATGAACTTGTCGTCCACCGAGATCGTGCGGCGGAAGACGAGGCCCTGGCCATTGTCCCAGGTCAGGGTCACGGGCGTCGAGGGGGTCAGCCGGTCGCCATCGGCGGTCCATTCCGTCGTGGGATTCGGCAGAGAGGCGCGATCGGCGCCGAGCCAGCCGAAATCGGCGTAATAGGGGGTCTGCGTGCCTTCCGGCGACAGGAGCACGATGTTGGCGCTCTTCGGGTCGACGGTCTCGCGGTAGTTCTTCAGCGACACGTCGTCGATGCGGCCGCCGCGCAGGTTGATCGAGCCGGCGATGGAGGGCGTGTCGATGGCGACACGCTTCGTGCTGGCAAGGGCCGCCTCGCGCGGCAGGATCGCGGTGGCGGCCGGAGTGCTCGGCACCGTTCCCGGCACCGTCGGCGCGGCGCCGCCGGCCTGGCTCGGACTGGCGGGCGGGTTCGGCGCGGCGGGGTTCACCTGCGTGGATTGCTGCTGCTGCGCGGCCTGTCGATGCCGTTCGGCCTGAGGGGCGGCGAAGAAGTACTGCCAGCCCAGCAGGATCGCCAGCGATACGGCGATGGCAACAATCAGGTTTCTGTTTTCTTCACGCATGGGAATGTCCGCGACGCTCGCCTTTGAGAGGAGGTGAGGAGGGGAGGGTACGATCCGAGAGGTGGGCGCTTTTCGGCTTGGTTACAACCCGCAGAGCGCGCCGGAGATCGTCGATGAGCACGTTGAAATCCGCCGTCAAGATCTCGCGCCGTCCGATGATGACGACATCCGCGTTGATGGCAGCGAAGTCCAGTCCGGCTACGGGAATAGCGGCCCGGAGGCGACGCTTGATCCGGTTGCGCTCGGTGGCATGGCCAACCCGTTTCGTGACGGTCAGTCCGACCCGGAGGCCGGTCTGCGAGGTGCCGGGATCGGCGGCTTCGCGCAGGCGGGCCTGCACCGTCATCCGCTCCGTATGAAAGCGGCGGCCGGAGGCCGCCGCGACGAAGTCTGGTCTTTTCGTCAGACGCCCGATGGTCACATCTGCGCGATTGTCGCGCATCGGGGGTCCTTAAGGCTGCTTACGCCGACAGGCGCTTGCGGCCATGGGCGCGGCGAGCAGCAATGACCTTACGGCCGCCCTTGGTCGCCATGCGCGCACGGAAGCCGTGGCGGCGCTTGCGAACCAGCTTGCTCGGTTGATACGTCCTCTTCACGGCACATCTCCGGTCGAAAGGGGCAGCGGTGCTCGAAGGCTCGCGCCCGTCTGGTTAGAAAAGGGGTTTCCCCCCGAAACTGTCTCGAAAAAACGATCAGCGCCCACGAAGAGCGCTGTCAGCTTGCGGGCTTATGACGGAATGAAGGGGCAAAGTCAACGCCGCTCTGGCCTTCATGCGGCAATCGGGCCGGCCGGGGCTTCCCCGTTTCCGGGATAGCAGGCGCAGCCGGACCATTCTACAGGCTCATCCTGTGGAGGGAAAGCGTGGCGGGAAAGCCCGCCCGCATAAGGACAAGGTTTCGGATCGTCCCGGCTTGGTCTATCCCTAGCGCACCCTCTCCGGGCCGATGAGGATCACGGAGTGGTGGAGTTTCTGAAGCCTTCGGATCAGAATCCTTGGGTGCGGCGAGCGGGTTGTCGGCTTCGCCGCGAGGGATAGGGTGGGCATGAGCGTCGACCAGCCGCAGACATTGACCGGGCGGATCCTGGGCCAGTTCGGGCTCTCCGCGCGCCTGCTGCTGTTGACCATCCTCTTCGTGATGATCGCGGAGGTGCTGATCTATGTGCCCTCCATCGCCAATTTCCGCCAGACCTGGCTGAGCGACCGCATCGCGGCGGCGCAGATCGCCGCCATGGTGCTCGACGCCGCCCCCGAGGAGAGCCTGCCGGAGGAGCTCGAGCTGCGCCTCCTGCAGGGCGTCGGCGCCCAGGCGATCGCCCTGCGGGGCGCGGGCCGCCGGAGCCTGCTCGCAGCCGGCGACGTTCCCCCGGAGGTGGGCAAGAGCGTGGACCTGCGCGAGGCGCGCTGGGCGACCCTCGTCGCGGATGCCTTCGACACCCTGTTCAACCCCTCGGACAAGCCGATTCGGGTGGTCGGGCACGGCATGGGGGTCGAGTTCGTCGAGATCATCATCGACCAGAAGCCCCTGCGGATGGCGATGCTCGATTTCTCGCGCAACATCCTGCTGCTCTCGCTGTTCATCTCCATGATCACCGCGGGTCTCGTCTATCTCACCCTGCAATGGGTGATCGTGCGGCCCGTGCGGCGGCTCACCGGCAATATCGCGGAATTCTCCGGCAACCCGGAGGATGCCTCCCGCGTCATCCGGCCCTCGGACCGGGTGGACGAGATCGGGCTTGCCGAGCAGGCCCTGGCGCGCATGGAGACGACCCTCGCGGACGAGCTCCGCCAGAAGCGGCGCCTGGCGCAGCTGGGGCTCGCGGTCAGCAAGATCAACCACGAGCTGCGCAACATGCTGACCACGGCCCAGCTTCTGACGGACCGCCTCGAGCGGGTGAACGACGAGACCGCGCAGCGCGTCGCGCCGCGCCTCGTGGCCACCCTCGACCGGGCCATCGCCTTCTGCGAGACGACCCTGGCCTATGGCCGCGCCACGGAGCCCCTGCCGCAGCGCCGGCTGATTCCCCTCGCGCCGCTGATCGACGACCTGTCGAACCTGACCGATCTCGCCCCGGAGGTCGGCATCGCCTTCAAGGCCCACGTGCCCGAGGACCTGATGGTCGACGCGGACAAGGACCAGCTCTCGCGGGTGCTCGTCAATCTCGTGCGCAATGCGGTCCAGGCCCTGAGCCAGGCCGGCTCGCCCCACGGCGAGCCCTGCATCGACGTGACGGCGCGGCGGGACGGGAACATCGTTACGATCCTCGTCGAGGACAACGGCCCCGGAATCCCCGAGCGCGTGAAGGCCGACCTCTTCACGCCGTTCCAGAGCTCGGCGCGAAAGGGCGGAACGGGCCTGGGCCTCACCATCGCGGCGGAGCTGGTTCAGCTCCACGGCGGCACGATCGGTCTCGACGAGAGCGAGGGGCATACCTGCTTCAAGATCACAATCCCCGACCGGGCCGCTCTCGCGGAAAGAAATTGAGGCTTGTGCAAAATCTCGTCAAAGGAGGCTTGCCAAGCGCGTCAGAACCCTCTAAGTCACCGGCCATCGGCTGATTGCTTCTCGCAACGACCTGCCGACCAAGCGCCCGTAGCTCAGCTGGATAGAGCACCAGACTACGAATCTGGGGGTCAGAGGTTCGAATCCTTTCGGGCGCGCCATTTTCCTTCCTGACAGATATGAATTGTTCCCTTCGGGGGTGCCGGCTCGCGCTCGTATCGCAGATTCTGTCTGCGGCGAGTTCTTCCCGTTGAAGATTGCGCAATTCGCTGACGCCCATGCGCGGGCGCGATGTCGATCGGGATGACCGTCGGCGTCTCGAGCCAGTGACCGCTGTTCGTTGCGGTCATGGAAATCGCGCAGAGACCGCTCTGGAACTGCTGCTCGAGGGTTTCATTGAAATGGCGGGTTCGGAAACGACAAGGTTCCGCGCCGTGAGCTGATTGAAGTTTGTCGCAGCCGCATCCGGAGCGCTCCTGCTGGCGGCCTGTACCACGACGAGCGAAGCCGACATCCGCCGTGCGCACGAGGCTCAGTGCCGGTCCTATGGCTTCCGCGCGGGGACGAATGCCTTCTCCCAGTGCCTGCTTGAACTTGACCTCAACCGTGCAGCCGATCGACGGGCTCGCCTGGCCTATCCCGATCGCTATGGTCCGCCGGGCTGGTACTGGCGCCGCGGCTGGTACTGAACATCCCGGCACCGTGCCGCGCCCGGGCCGAATGCGGCGACCGAAGATCCCGTTCGCGCATGCAGAAAGTCCGGGCCGAGGCCCGGACTTCTTATCATGTCATGTCGCGTCGATCAGTGGCCGCTTGTCGACATGGCCGACTTCTCAGGGTTGTGGTCCTTGAAGATCGCCTCGTTCTCCGGGCCCTCGACCTGGAGGATGCCGGCCAGGCCCCGCTCGACGCGGCTTAAGGCATGATCGACCAGGACGTAGTTGCCGGGCACTTCGACCTTGAACTCCACCACGCTGGCACCACCGGGAGGAGTGGTGATGGTCTGCACATCCTTCATCGGTGTGCTCAGCGAAGCCAGCGGATAGGCTTTGTCGAAGATCTCGCCGATTACATGGAACGACGAGGTGTAGTTCGGGCCGCCCACGCCGAAGTAGATCCTGACCGTCTCGCCGACCTTCGCCTTGAGCGGGTTCTTCTTCAGGGCGTCCGCGCTGCCGTTGAAGATGAAGTATTCGGGACGCTCGCTCTTCAGCTTGTCGTAGCTCTCATCAAGATGCCCCTTCGTGCCGTGGGCCTGCTCGGTATAGATCTCGCCCTGCATCACGTAGAACTCATGGTCGACCTTCGGCAGGCCTTCCTCCGGCTCCACGAGGATCATCCCGTACATGCCGTTGGCGATGTGCTGGGCGACCATGGGAGTCGCGCAATGGTAGACATAGAGGCCGGGGTTCAGCGCCTTGAACTCGAAGCTGCGGGTTTCGCCGGGAGCTGCTTCCGTTGCTTTCGCGCCGCCACCAGGGCCGGTCACGGCATGGAAGTCGACATTGTGCATCATCACGCTGTCATCGGCATTCTTCAGCTTCACTTCGACGGTGTCGCCGACCCGGACGCGGACGAAGGGACCCGGGACCTTATTGTTGAAGGTCCAGTAGTGATAGGTGGTGCCATCGTCCAGCTGACCTGTCACTTCCGTGGTTTCGAAATCGACCTTCACCCGCTGCGGACCACGCTTGCCGATGGGACCAGGCAGGTCAGACGGCAGACGCACGATGCTGATCGGTGCTGCCTCTGCATGTGCGTGCGCGTGTGGCGTTGCGGCTGCCACCTTGTCATTTGCGTTGGCTGCAAGCGGGGCGCCGAGCCACGCCGCGGCGGCAAGGGCTACGACAGCTGCGGTCGCAAGCAGCGGCCGGCGTCCCGGGATCTTCATGGCCTTCATCGTCATCTCCTCTGTGGGACCGCCTGGCGGATCGTTCTGGTCCGTCATCGGGATGAGGATTTTTTACTCCTGGGCGCTCGAGCCTTATTTGCTTCAGAACAAATAATTCGCCGAATGAGGATGGCGCCTCGCCGTTTTTGCGCAGAAATCTCAATGCTTTGATTCAGATCAAATCGCAGATGCAGTACGGGCTCGAACGAGCCCCTTTTCACATTGAGCGAGCGCAAGGAATCATGGCCCGGCCTCCTGTAATCCCTGTCGCATGACGGGCGGACAGCCCCCGAAGGCTGATCGGCCACATGCGAGGATTGCACCATGAACGAGGATCTCAGAGCACGTTATGGCGAGGAGCGACTTCCCCGCTACACGAGCTATCCGACGGCACCGCAATTCTCCGACGCCATCGGACATGAGGCTTATGGAAGCTGGCTGGAGGCGCTGCTTGCTGGAACGAGCACCTCGCTTTATCTGCACGTGCCGTTCTGCCGCTCGATGTGCTGGTACTGCGGCTGTCACACCACCATCACCCAGCGCGACGCTCCCATCGTGGACTATCTTGATGTTCTGCGCCGCGAGATCGGTCTCGTGGCGGAGCGCGTGACCGGCCCGCTGCCGGTTCGCCATGTTCATTTCGGCGGCGGAACGCCGACCATCATGGAGCCGTCCGAATTTCTTGGCCTCATGAATCTCATGCGGCAGAGATTCGCTCTCGACGAGGGAACCGAGATCGCGGTCGAGATCGATCCCCGCACGCTCACCCGCACAATGACGGCCGCTCTCGGGGAGGCGGGCGTCACCCGCGCCAGTCTCGGCGTGCAGAGCTTCGATCCGGTGGTGCAACGCGCCATCAACCGGATCCAGAGTTTCGAGCAGACGGCCCGTGCGACGGAAGGCCTGCGCGCGGCGGGCGTGCGCGGCGTCAATTTCGACCTGATCTATGGGCTGCCACACCAGACGGTGGCATCCTGCATCGAGACGGTGCGGCAGAGTATTGCGCTGCGACCGGAGCGCTTCTCCGTCTTCGGCTACGCGCATATCCCGACGTTCAAGAAGCACCAACGCAAGATCGACGAGGCCGCGCTGCCGGACACCACCGCGCGCTATGAACAGGCCGAGGCAATTGCCGAAGCTTTGATCGAGGCGGGCTATTGCCGGATCGGGCTCGATCATTACGCCCTGCCGAACGATTCCATGGTGCAGGCTCAGATCGACGGTGTCCTGCATCGCAACTTCCAGGGCTACACCACCGACCCCAGCGATGTTCTGATCGGCTTTGGAGCGTCCGCCATCGGGCGGCTGTCGCAGGGCTATGTTCAGAACGAGGTGGTGCTGGGCCGCTATGCCGAGCGCATCTCACGAGGAGAATTGGCGACGGTGAAGGGCTATGCCCTGACGGCGGATGATCGCCTGCGCGCCGATCTGATCGAAAGGGTCATGTGCGATTTCAAGGTCGACGTGGCGGAGGTGTGCAACCGGCATGGAACGGCGCCGGAATCCATCCTGACGTCGATTCCGCGGCTTCAGATGCTGGAGAAGGATGGCGTCATCAGCTTCGACGGCAGCGTTCTGTCGGTGCGTGACGAAAGCCGCTTCCTGGTGCGCAGCGTGGCCTCCGCTTTCGACGCTTATCTCGGGCAATCGGGCCGCGTTCACAGCCGCGCGGTGTGAGCGGCATCGAGAAAAGCCTGCATAAGCCGTTCGTGATCGACCGTCAGGCGCAGGAGCGAACCTGATAGACGTCGCCGGTCTTGGGATTGCGCTCCTCATGGACTGGGCATTCATGCCAGCTGCGATACTTGGGCGTCTGGCTTGCTTTCACGGCAGGGCAGGAGACCGGAACGGTGACGTATTCGTTGGTGAGGTGGTTATAGACATTTTTGTAAACACACTCCGCGGAGGCCGGCGCGGCCGAGAGGATCAGCAAAGTGGTCAAAATGGCTTTGGTCGGCATGGCTGTCATTTCCTTCCGTGAATTGTGGTCTCAGGCAATGGCGGCGAGTTGATCCGGATCTCCCTGGCTGCCGACGCCGAGGCGATGGCGCAGCGCACGGCGCGGCGCGACGAGATCAGCCAGCGTCACCTCGTCGAGCGAAGCGAAGAAGGCTTCGCGTGCGCGCCCCATGGTGCGGGTGAGAAGGCAGGTGCCGTTCAGGATGCAGCTCGTCGGGCCATCACCCAGGCACTCGACTAAAGCGGTATCCTCCTCCAGGGCGCGCACGACCTCGCCCATGCGGATGCCGGAGGCGGGCTTGGCGAGCTTCAGGCCGCCGGTTCGACCGCGCACACCCGTTACATAGCCGAGTGAGACCAGAGTCTGCGCGACCTTCATCAGGTGGTTGCGCGAGAGCCTGTGCCGCGTCGAAAGTTCCTCGATGGTGACGAGACGCTCTTCCATGACGGAGAGGCTCATCAGCAGTCGCAGCGCAAAGTCGGTATGAGCGGTCAATCTCATGCAGGCTCCTTAAAAGATGCATATGATATGCATCTTTTAAGGGCTCAAGCAAAGACGAATTTTCAGGAAGGATCTTCTGGTATGCATGCAACGACCGCCCTCGCTCGAGAGCATCAGCGAGGGCCGGATCGGAGACGCGATCGGCCACGCCGCCGGGGACGGCGGTCGTGGCCGGGGCAAGGCTGATGAACGCGTGGGCCGCTTAACGCACGAGGTGCCGGTAGATCGCAGGAAGGGTGGAGGGGAGCTTCGCCACCTGGCCGACGATGGCATAGCCGCCGCGGCCGAACAGGGTCGGGAAGTAGGATTGCGCTTCCCGGTCCACCGTCACGCCGAAGACGGTGATGCCCGCGCGGCGCGCTTCCATGACCGCACGCCTTGTGTCCTCGATGCCGAAGCGCCCCTCGTAATAGTCGATGTCGTTCGGCTTGCCGTCGGTCAGGACCAGCAGCAGCTTCTGCCGGTTCGGGCGCTCGACCAGTTTCGCCGCCGCGTGCCGGATGCCGGTTCCGATGCGGGTGTAGTAGCCCGGTTTCAGCGCCGAGATCCGCCGCACCACATTCCGGCTCAGAGGCTCGTCGAAATCCTTCACGGTTTCGATCCGGACCCAGGAGCGGCGGCGCGAGGTGAAGGTCAGGATGGAATGGGAATCGCCGCAGGCCGCAAGCCCGTGCGCCAGCACCATCAGCGCTTCCTTCTCCACGTCGAGCACGCGCCGGTTGTCGATCCAGGCATCGGTCGAGAGCGACACGTCGACCAGCAGGGTCACGGCGAGATCATGCGCCTGACGCTTGCTCGCGAGATGGACGCGCTCCGTGCCTGATCCGCCCGCGACAAGGTCGCTGCGCGCGCGCACCAATGCGTCGATGTCGAGCTCCTCGCCATCCGGCTGCGCCCGCAGGATCTCATGCTTGGGCCTCAGGGCCTCGAACTGACGGCGCACGCGCCGGATCATCCGACGGGCCTCGTCGTCCGCCTCCCATGCCTCCCCCTGTTCGGAGGCAGGGGCTGCGAGCACACGGCAATGGTTCGGCAGATAGGCTTTGCGGGTGTAATCCCATTCCGGATAGGTGAGATCCGCCGTCAGGCGCGTCGTGTCGACGGCTTCGGGCGGCAGGTCGAGATCGAACTTGAGCTTCGTGGCCGGCTTGCCCTTGTGCTTGGAGAGCGGGATCTCCTCCGTCTCGTCCAGTGCCTTCTCGGCGTTCTCGTCGTCGTCATCGTCCGAGGGACGATTGACGTTGACCATCTCCGCCATGGCCAGGATCTTCTCGAAGCGGTTGAGGATGAACGGGTCGCTGCGCTGCGCCTGATCCGCCTCGCGGCGCGCGGCGAAGCGCTTGCGCGTGTCCGAGGCGGCGAGATCGCTCGGACCGGCGGGCTCGTCGGTGTTGCGGCCCGGCTCGCCGCCTTCGCGGACCCAGGTGTCGCCCCAGAGAGGCACGGGCAGGAAGGGCTGATAGCCGGCCGGAGCCTGGCGCGGCAGGGCCGCATCGCCGGCCGCCGTATTCCAGAGAGGTGGTGGCGTCGCACGATCGTCCCCGAGGAGCGAGAGGACGATCTGCTCGATCTTCCTCTCCGCAGCCGGCAGGGGACGCGCTGGCCGCGCATCGCGCATCGCGGAGCAAAGGTCCTTGTACGGGCCCGCGAGGCCGGGGCACCCCGCAAGAACGGTGGTGACCGTGTCCTGCACCCGCCGCAGCATCAGGATATCCCGGCGCAGCGGATCGGTCTCCGGGATGGGCTCCATGGACACATGGGCGAAATAGGCCGCAAGCCACAGATAGAGCGCGCGATTGAGTTCGCCTGACGGGAACAGTTCGATCCGCGGCGGCAGGAACAGGGTGGACGCGTCTCGCCCAGGCTGCTCCAGCCGCTCCTCGGTGACGCCGAGGCGCTGAAGGAAATTCAGGCGGTGGGACGAGGCGCGCGCAGCAGTGCCGGCCAGCTGCACGCCGGTTTCCCCGCCGAGCCCGCGGAAGAAGACTGCGAGGGATCCGCGGACTTCATCAAGGCAGACGCCATGCTCGGGGTAGCGCGGGTATGTGACGGCACGGCCGACCAGCCGGTGCCAGAACTGGCCGACGGTTTCTTCGAGTTCGAGGAAGTCGAGCATGGCGGATCTCCCAATCAGGCGAGCGTCGCGCGGGCGACCTCGATCAGGGCCTTCTTGACGTCGAGATCATCGGTGAGCGGCTCGATCAGGGCGGCGAGCACGGCCTCTTCCGTTGAGATGCCCGCGGCAATGAGGGATGCGCAATAGACCAGGAGGCGCGTGGAGACGCCTTCCTCGAGATCCTGACCCTTGAGCGCGCGAAGCCGGTTGGCGAGCGTGAGAAGCGGCCGCACGCGTTCTGCGGACAGGCCGCTTTCCGAGGCGACGACGGCGAGCTCGTGCTCGATGGGCAGGAAATCGAACTCGATCGCGACGAAGCGCTGGCGCGTCGAGGGTTTCAGAGACTTGAGCAGGGTCTGATAACCGGGATTGTAGGAGACGACGAGCATGAACGAGTCAGGCGCCTGCAGTTCCTCGCCCGTCCGGTCGAGCGGCAGGATGCGCCGGTCGTCGGTCAAGGGATGAAGCACCACGGTGACGTCCTTGCGCGCCTCGACGATCTCATCGAGATAGCAGATGCCGCCCTCGCGCACGGCGCGGGTGAGCGGGCCGTCGGCCCACACGGTGTCGCCGCCTTTCAGGAGATAGCGGCCGGTGAGATCGGCGGCGGTGAGATCATCGTGGCAGGAGACGGTATGGAGGGGCAGGCCGAATTTGGCGGCCATATGAGCCACGAACCGGGTCTTGCCGCAGCCGGTGGGTCCCTTCAGCAGAAGCGGCAGGCGCTTGCGCCAGGCGAGTTCGAAGAGGGCGCATTCATTTCCGGCCGGAACATAATAGGGCAATTCGGCAGCAGGTTCGGGAACCGCGTGCAGGAGGGGCTTCATCGGTCAAATCCTTCATATGCAATGGAGGGAACGGGGCGGTCGTTGTCCGGCCGCCCCGCCGGATTCATTCAGCGGGCTGCAAGCCTTGCGTCAGGTGCGGGGTCTTCTGCCGACCGGGCACGAATACCGCGTAGACGAACATGATCGCGGAGATCAGCACGAACACGCCGGAGCCGAGACGGATCCAGTAGAACAGCGCCAGCTGGTCCTGGACCTCCATGTAGGACTGGCCGAGAACGCGCTGCAGATGGACCTGGATGACACCCGCGAAAGTGAGGGCGAAGGTCATCACGGACATCGCCGTGCACATGATCCAGAAGCTGACGATGCTGAGCATCTGGTTGTACGGGGCGCGGCCGAGGATCTGCGGCATGGCGTAGGCCATCACGGCGAGGTTGAGCATCACATAGGCGCCGAAGAAGGCGAGGTGGCCATGGGCGGCGGTGACCTGCGTGCCGTGGGTGTAGTAGTTCACCGACGACAGGGTGTGCAGGAAGCCCCAGACGCCCGCGCCGAAGAAGGCCATCACCGAGCAGCCGATCGACCACAGGAGAGCCGCGCGGTTCGGATGCTTGCGCCCGGCCTTCCATGTCATCTGCACGGTGAAGATCACCATGGTGAAGAAGGGCGCGACCTCGAGCGTGGAGAACAGCGAGCCGATCCATTGCCAGTAGCCGGGAGCGCCAATCCAGTAGAAGTGATGGCCCGTGCCGAGGATGCCGGAGAACAGCGCCATGCCGACGATGACATAGAGCCACTTCTCCACCACCTCGCGGTCGATGCCGTTCAGCTTGATCATCAGGAAGGCGAGCACCGAGGCCATGATCAGCTCCCACACGCCCTCGACCCACAGATGCACGACGTACCACCAGTACATCTTGTCCACCGCCAGGTTCGACGGGTTGTAGAAGGAGAACAGGAAGAAGATCGCGACACCCCACAGGCCGAAGAGCAGGATGTTGGTGACCACCGTCTTGCGCCCCTTGAGGGCCGTCATGGTGATGTTGAACAGGAACATCAGGCACACGACGACGATGCCGACCTTGATGATGAAGGGCTGCTCAAGGAACTCGCGGCCCTCATGGATCTTGAACATGTAGCCCACGACCGCGACGCCGGCCGCGATGAAGAACATCCAGAACTGCAGCTTGGCGAGAAACGGACTGAAGAGTTCGTTCTCGGTCTCCTCCGGGATCAGGTAGTAGGTTGCTCCCATGAAGCCGATCAGCAGCCACACGATCAGCGCGTTGGTGTGGATCATCCTGACGATGTTGAACGGCAGCAGCTCGGAGAGCGTGTTGGGCAGGACATAGATCGTGCCGGCGAGAACGCCGAACAGGACCTGAGCGATGAACAGGGCCAGGGCTCCGTAGAAGTAGAGAAGGGCCACCTTCTGCGTTTGATATTTCATGATGACGATCCTGTTCTCAGCCGGCCGTGTTCGGAGGCCAGTTCTGGGTCTTGATGCGGCTGGTCCATTCCAGGAAGTCCGCGAGATCGTTGAGCTCCTGGTCGGTCAGGTTGAACTGCGGCATCTGGCGGCGCCCTTCGATGCCGGTGGGCTGCGCGGCCATCCAGGCCTTCAGGGCCTCGCGGGCTCCGTCCGGATCTTCCTTTCCGCCGTAGCGGTCCCAGACATTGCCGAGCTCCGGCGCGAAATACGCGCCCTCGCCAAGGATGGAGTGGCAATTGATGCAGGAGTTTTTCTCCCACACATGCTTGCCGCGCGCGACGGAGGGGGAGAGCGTCGACGTGTCGGTCGACGTGGTGTTCATGTAGAAATGGCTGTGGGCGGTCAGGCCCACGAAGATGGCGAAGAAGAAGAACGAGCCTCCGTAGAACACGTTCCTCGCCGCCGATTTGGTGAGGGCTTCAGCCATCACGCGATCCTTTCATGACAAGCAGGGAGGCGCCGATGCGGCGTGCGCATCCGTTTGATGACAGCAGGGCCGGAAGCGCTCTTTGCTCTGGAGCAAGCGTGACGCCGAAAGTCCTTCTCAGCCGAGCAGCACGTGAAAGGCGGCGCTGGCCCAGGGAACGACGGTGACCAGCCCGAGCCAGCAGAGAAACAACGCCCGCCACCCTGGCGGCACATGGCGGAGCTTGAGGAAGTCCATCAGCATCCACCGTCCCTTGACGAAAGCGGCGGCCAGGATCAGTGCATTGACCAATGATCCGGTCAGGCCGGAATGATTGGCTGCAAGGCTCAAGAGAGTCAGCAGGACGAGGACACCCCAGGCCCGGGTGACCTGGCGCGTGGCGGTCTGTGCCATCGCATTATCCTATCAGATAGACGAGCGGATACATCACGACCCAGACGAGGTCGACCATGTGCCAGAAGGCGGTGCCGGTTTTCAGATTCTCGAGGCTGTCCGAGCACGCGACGGCCGCGAGGATGACGATGCCGAGCCCGACGTGGAGAAGGTGAAAGCCGGTCAGCAGGAAGTAGAGCGTGAAGAACGTGTCGGTCTCCAGGCCGATCCCGGCCTGGGCTTTCGCGATGTACTCGGCGAGCTTGACGGCAATGAAGACGAAGCCCAGTGCCATCGCGCCGCCAAGATGCAGTCGCGCCAATCCGCGCTGCCCGACGGATCGGGTCTCGACCGCCAGGGCGGCGAGCCAGCCGCTGGTGATCAGGACGAGGGTGTTGATGCCGCCCAGCGTCGGATCGAGCTGCGCCTGGCCCGCCGAGAACATTTCGGCGTGGAAGGCTCGCGTGACCGCGAAGATGAGGAAGAGAAGACCGAAGGTGACGACTTCGGTCAGGATGAGCACCCACATCATGGGATGCCCGGGCAGGTCCGAGAGTGCGCCCCAGGGGCGATCGTCATGCGCGGCGTTCATCGCTTCTCCAGTCTGAGACGTGGCTGATGGCGCGTCGTACATGCCGCTCTCGTCCATTTCGTTGCGATGGCACAAACAAGCTCTCTGCGTTCTCAGCCATAGGGAGAAGACGAACACAGGAGAGACCTTCATGAGCGATGCGCAGGTCGGGTTGGTGATGGCCACACCCCTCATCGTCATCTTTGCGATCATGCTGAACCGGATGGGGGTGCTGCGCCCGACCGGCACGGTTGCGGCAGTGACCATGTCGGTCGTGATCGCGGCCGTCCTTTTCCTTACGCAGTGACATTTCGGGCGCTGCCTGCCGGCATCTCCGCTCCGGTGACCAGCCCAAGGCCATGAGGCCGGCGAGGGGATTGGGGCCGATGCGCTGACGCGCTTTGGCATCAGGCGGAACGAAACCGGCAGGGCGAACAGGGGCGTCATGTCAATAGGAGCGCGGCCATGTTCCGTTCGATGTGGCCGCGCCCTTGGATGGCTCTCGCATCCCTTAGGCGGCGCGGCTGATGCGCACCTGCCAGAGATCGGGGCCTTCCTCCTGATAATCCCAGCCAAAGGCGCCGGGACGCTGCACATTGAACTGATAGAACAGCGGCCGCGGGTCATGGTCGTTGATGAGCAGGAAGGCCTCGCCGGGCGCGAGCTGGTCGAATGTCTGGAAGATCAGGGGATGGCGCATCCGCGGCACGATCCGGCGGACGTCGATGACGGTTTCGGTGACATTGCAACTGCACATCGGACAGCATTCCTTATGCGCGGCGGAGGCACTCCTCGCCGCGGGCGTTGATGGATCCGGGTTCAGGCATGTCCCGGACAAGACGGATATCGATGCGGCCGGCATGCTGACGCCCGCACGCGTGGTGCCGGGCGATGACCGATCGTCCGCTTCGATAGCCGGACCTTGGCTGGCCGATGCCGCCGCTTCTTTGCCCTGCCTCAAACAAAACAGCGATCGGGGCGCTGTACTTGTTTGCTGTGCCGCAAAGCGGTCATGCCAGGGGTGATGTAACAAGACAGGGCTGCCTGTCCCGGAGCCTGCCGATGTCCGCCTCCTCTGATCGTTTCCTGCTGCGCCCACTGGGTCATGGTCTCGCCGTCGCGGCGTTGCTGGCTGGCATGGCCTTGATGGCCTTTGCGGCGGGCTTGGCTCTCGTCGGTGCCATGATCGGGCTTCCGATTGCCATCGGCCTTCCGGCCGTGAAGCAGCGTCTTCGGGGCGTGTCCGCAACGACGATCAACGGCGCCTTCGCCCTCGCACCGCGCCTGGCGCGGAACCATCGCCTTGCGTGGGCGCTGCACCCGTACAGGAAGCCATAGGCAACAGGATTGGGTTCGGCTGCATGTCTGGGGATATCGCAGTGATCGGTCTGTTCAAGGGGCTGGAACCGGACGTCGCCGCCGACCTGCTGCGGCAGGCGCAACGGCGGGTCGTTCACGCCGACGAGGTGCTGTACGCGGCAGGAAAGCCCGCCCGTGCGGTTCACGTGCTCGCCTCCGGTGCGGCCAAGCTGATCCAGACGACGCCCAAGGGTGGCCGGGTCATCGTCAAATATGTCAGGCCGGGCGAGATCTTCGGCAGTCCGGCCCTCCTGGACAAATTCTACCCCGCCGATGCCGTGGCGGTCATGGAGGGTGTGGAACTGCAATGGCCGTCTGAGGTGATCAGAACCTTCATCGACCGCCATCCCCGCGTCGCACTCAATGTCATCCAGGATCTGGAGGCGCGTCTGCGCGAGATGGAGGGACGACTGCGCGATCTCTCGAACGAGCCGGTGGAGCAACGCCTCGCGGGTGCGATCCTGAAGCTGGTGGAGACGTTCGGGCAGGAGGCGCCGGAGGGAATCGAGATTCCGTTCCCGGTCAGCCGCCAGGACCTCGCGGATCTCATCGGGAGCACCCTGCCGACGGTGAGCCGGACGCTGCGCGCGTGGGAGACGCAGCGCCAGATCCGGCGCTCCCGTCTTCGCCTGGTGATCGCCGATGTGGAGGCCGTGGCCCGGGTCCTGTACCAGGAGAGCGCGCCCACATCGAAGCCGAGACGAAGCCATCGTCGGACGACGCGGCTTTAGCTGGGGCTCAAAGCTCCATTTGACGAATTCGCACAGCGCAGGAAACGGGCATGGAAGGATGCCGTGCCAGAGGAACGCTGCCGGGATCTCACTTGGACCTCACTTGGATTTCACTTGGGCAGCGTGTTCTTGTAGATCCTGCCATCCTTCATGATGACGAGGAAGTTCCGGTTTGGGTCGGCGACAAGGGCGAGGTCCTCCAGGGGATTGCCTTCGACCAGGAGCAGGTCGGCCAACGCGCCCTCCTCGACGATACCGAGCTTGCCGGGATAGGGATTGATGAACCCGGACAGGGCCATCAGCTCGCCATTGTTCGCGGTCGCCATCCTGAGCGCCTCGGCGGGCGTGTTCCAGCGCGCCAGCTCGGCAAGGGCGGCTCCCTGCCGGCCGGCTGCTGCCGCATCGCCGAGGATGTCGGACCCGAATGCCATCCTGACATTGTACTTCTTCGCGAGCCTGTAGGCGTTGTCGGTTCCCTCGAAGACCTTCATGGCCCGGGCCCGCGATGTCGGCGGCATATGCTCGGACATGTGCAGGTCGCGCGTCAGAGGTTGCAGGCTCCACCAGATGTTCTTCTCCGCCATCAACCGGACGGTGTCCTCGTCGGTGAGTTGTCCATGCTCGATGACCTTCACGCCCGCACGGATCGCCATCTGCATGGATCGCGGATGATAGGCGTGAACGGCCACGTAGGTGCCCCAGTTCTCGGCTGCTTCGACGGCGGCCCGCAGTTCCGCCTCCGTGTATTGGGTCGACTCGATCGGGTTGTGCGGCGGTGAGCTCACGCCGCCGCCCGCCATGAGCTTGATCTGGCTCGCCCCGAGCCTCAGTTGCTCCCGCACCCGCAGCCGGATCTCGTCGGGGCTGTCGGCGATGGCGGATATCCCTTGGGCTTCGGTGTAGCTCGGCGGTCCGCCAATTCTTCGCGGCAGTTCGAAGAGGAAGCGGAAATCGCCATGGCCGGACGTCTGGGAGATGAAGGCACCGGACGGATAGATCCGCGGACCGACGACGACGCCTTCATCGATGGCACGCTTGAGGCCGAAAACAGGCCCACCCAGGTCGCGGATGGTCGTGAAGCCTCTCATCAGGGTCGCCTCGGCCTGGCGGGCAGCCAGCAGGTGGAGATAGGAAGGCTGGGCGCTCATCAGGACGGGCTGAGGGGTGGCGGCCATGAAGGCATGCCAATGAGCGTCGATGAGGCCCGGCATCAGCACCCGCCCCTCCGCGGCGATGACCTGAATCTCGGCCTCGCCGTTGACGTCGATCGGAGCTGTGGAGATGCGCTCGATCACGTTGCCCCTCACCAGCACATGGGAGGAGGCCGACAAGGCGGCGTTCCTGCCGTCGAAGACCCGGACGTTCTCGAAGAGGGTTGCAGGACTTCGGATCGCGGCAGGCGGCTGGGTCTGCGTCAGGCCTGCCGTGCACCACGTGACGGTCAGGAGAATTGCCCCAATGGTCCATCGGCGCGACGCGTGCTTCGGATATCGGATCGTCAGGCGTTTCGTGGGGAGCGAGTTCGACATGCATCCACCCTCCGATCGGCCCACCTCGTATCATCCAATCTGGACGCGATGAAGGCGTGAGGATTCTCGAGGCGGTCCCCGCGCAACGGACACGGGCCGCCGTTCGAGGGCGTGGTGACGAATGGTGAACGTCACGAAGCAGAAGAATGCTTGGCCATCACCTGTGTTGAAGGAGGCCTTCGTAAAGCCCTTCCCGTTCGTGGGCTTTCGAGCCTTCGTCCACCGCGAAAGTCAGCGTGGCATGGAGGAAGACCTCGCCAGTCTCGCCCCTCACATTGATGCTGAACTCGCGCCGGTCCCCAGCGGTGAGACCATCTCGGGCCATGTCCCCGAGCGCCCGGCATGCGAGCATTCTGGCGGTTTCCAGATCGGCGACCTCGAGCCCGACCTCGTCAACGATGAACTGGTCGCCGTCATCGTAGTCGAAGAAGTAGCGGTGCCGCTGGCCTGACGGAACAACCGCATCCGCGTTCGTCGAACGACGCTCCGGCCGGGAACCCTGGACGGGAGCGGTCTTGCGCAGCCCACGCTCCTCGATATCGGCCAGGGTTTCGAACTGCCTCGCTGTCGCGAGGAGCTTGTCGTGGGCATCCTGGATCCAGGCACGTTTCGCCATGGTCCTGGCTTCCTCAGCCAGCCGGCGATACTCGGCCGCCTTGTCATGGGGTAGAATGCGCATGGATTTGGCTCATCCCGCGAAGCAACAAACCTGATAACGATGGGTCGGTCCAGAAGTTCAGGCGCCGATGAACGGGCATCTCACATGAAGAGGCGGCGGTTCGGGCCACGCATGCCTCATTGGCGGCGCGAGACCTGGCTGATCGCACGGAGCAGTTCCTGCGCCCGGAAGGGCTTTTCCAGATGTGCCGCGCCCTTGAGCGTCTCCGGGATGCTCGCGCGGCTGTAACCGGTCGAGTAGATGAACGGCACGTTGCGCCGCTGGAGGGTCTCCGCGATCCTGAGACCGTTCTCGCCCCGCAAATTGATGTCCAGCACGGCGCAGGTGAGGCTTTCGTTTTCGGCCAGGGGCAAGGCCTTTTCCAGGCTGGGAACCGGACCGACGACCTCGGCTCCGCATCCTTCGAGAGCGCGGCAGAGGTCATCGGCGAGATAGTATTCGTCTTCCACCAGGAGCACGCGACTCCCGGTGAGGTCGGGCTTGTCAGGTTTCGCGCCGCCGATCGTGTTCATCGTCGTTGCTCTCTCTGCCGGATTGGTCCTCTAGCGTGACCTCCCTTGCAGCATTGTGCCCATCGAGCGGGATTTCGATCAAGCAGCGTATGCCGCCGGGCGTGAATTGCAACTCGGTCTCGGCGTCCAGCTCATAGCGGAGACTGCGCTCGATCAGCTCCGAGCCGAAGCCTCGCCGCCGGGGCGCTATGCCAGCCACGCCGACGCCGCTCTCGCGCCATTCCAGCCTGAGCCGCCGGTCTCCGTCGGTGCCCTCGATCTGCCAGGTGACGTCGATGTGGCCACCGTCTCCGGACAGGGCGCCGTACTTGAGGGCATTGGTCGCCAGCTCGTGGATCGCCAGTCCGATGGAATCGGCCGTCCGGGACCGCAGGCGCACCGGCGGGCCGTCGAGGCGGGCCTTCTCCTCGTCCCGAACGGCAAGGGCGAGCAGTTCCTCCCGGATGAACTCCTCCAGGTCGACCCCGGTATCGGGAGCCCTGGTGGCCATGGCCTGCGCACGGGCGAAGGCATCGATGCGCCCTTCCAGGTGCATCGCATAATCCTCGACCGTCTCACTTGTTTCTGCCGTTCTTCGGGTGATGGAGCGGACCACGGCCAGGGTGTTGCGCACGCGATGCTGCAGCTCGGCCAGGAGCACCTTGGTATGCCGCTCGCTCTCGCGCAGCGCCCCTTCCGCCTGCTTGCGGTCGGAGATGTCGATGCAGGCGACCGAGCCGCCCGCGATGCGGCCCCCGGCATCCCGGATCGGGCTGACGCTGGTCAATGCCCAGACCACGGTCCCGTCCGGCCGGATATAGCGCGTATCGGCCACGAACGGCTCGCCGGTGCGGTACAGGCGTTCCAGCAGGGCCGCATTCCGGTCGGCGCCTTCGGGATGCATGATATCCCGCAAGGGCTTGTTCATCAGGAACTCGGCGTTGCGGCCCACCATGGCGCAGAAGCGGTCATTCACATAGGTGAGGCTGCCATCGCGTGTCTCGGCAATACCGATGGTGGCCTGGGTGACGATGGCGCGGAACCGTTCCTCGCTCTCCCGGAGCGCGTGCTGCGCCCTCATGAGCGGCGTCATGTCGGTGAACGTGATCACCGTGCCGCCGATGTAGTTGTCGACGCTGCGGTAGGGCAGCACGCGGACCATGTACCGGGTGCCGGTGGTCGGGTCGGCGATCTCGCGGTCCACGCTGCCGAGCGTCCGGGCGACGCGCCGGGCGTCTTCCTGAAGCTCGTCGTAGTCGACACGGGACTTGATGTGGGCGATCGGGCGGCCGATGTCGGTTTCCACCAGGTGGAAGATCTCAGCCACGGCAGGCGTGTAGTTCATCACCCGCAATTCGTTGTCGAGGAAGATCGTGGCGATCTGGGTGCTTTCCAGCAGGTTCTTGAGATCGCTGTTCGCCCGTCCCAGTTCCTGGACACGATGCGCGAGTTCGCCGTTGACCGTGGTCAGCTCCTCGTTGACGGATTGCAGTTCTTCCTTGGAGGTCTCCAGCTCCTCGTTGGCGGACTGAAGCTCTTCGTTGAGGGACTGGTACTCCTCGTTGGAGGACTTCAGCTCCTCGTTCGTGCTCTCCAGTTCCTCGATGGTGGCCTGAAGCCGCTCGCGGGTGATCCGCAGCTCGGCTTCGAGCCGCTGCACATGTTCATCCTGAAGGACGGCGCTCGGCGTTTCGCGGCTCTCGCCTTCAGGACGAGCAGCGCTGTCCTTGAAGATCACGACATAGCCCAACGCCGCGTTCGGCTGGTCTCCCATCGGTTCGACCACGATGTCGACCATCTGGCGCTTGCCGTCCGTACCCATCGAGAGCCCGTCAATCTGCACCGTCTGGTGCTCATCGGCCGCTTTGGCCAAGGCCCCACGCAGATCGAGGCGCAGATCAGGATGGACGAGGTTCAACAGGTTGAGGCTGGCAGCCCCGCCGGTCGGCTCGATGTAGCGGCCGACTCGGCCTGAAAAGTGCAGAACGTCGAAGTTGTCATCGACGACCGCATAGGCGGGAGCATGCCGCTCGGCGATGAGCTCGGCCTGCCGGGTGAGATTGCCTTCGACGGAACGGGGGCGGCTTGGCAGCGGGTTCTGCGACGGCCTGCGGTCCACGGCGGTGAACGGGAAGTCGGGCATGACCCGAACCGTGGTTTCCAGGCGCTGGAAGATGCGACAGCCACGATCGACAGGCGCGAAGAGCCGGGCGTGGCGGGAGATGTTCTCGGAGTTCCCCAGGAACAGGTAGCCGCCCGGTCTGAGGGCGAAGTGGAAGAGGGGAATGATCCGGTCCTGAATGTCGCTGTTGAGGTAGATCAGGAGATTGCGGCAGGAGATCAGGTCGAGGCGGGAGAAGGGCGCATCCTTGATCATGCTGTGCTGCGAGAAGATGCACATCTCCCGCAACTCCTTCACCACGCAATAGGTGTTGCCCTCCTTGACGAACCAGCGCGCCAGGCGCTCGGGGCTGACATCCTTCGTGATCGACTCCGGATAGCGCCCGACCCGCGCCGTGGCGAGCGCCCGGCCATCGATGTCGCTGGCGAAGATCTGCACATGCGGCACGGTGTCGAGCTTGGACATGTGCTCGCGCAGGAGCATGCCGATGGAATAGGCCTCCTCTCCGGTCGAGCAGCCGAGCACCCAGACCCGAAGGCTGTCGTTGCGGGTCTTGCCCTCGAACAGTTTCGGGATCACCTGCGTTTCGAGAAGCTCGAACTCCCGGGGATCCCGGAAGAACTGGGTGACCCCGATCAGAAGGTCGTTGAAGAGGTTCTGCGCTTCGTCGGCCTGGGTGCGGAGCACCTCCAGATAGGCCTCGATGGTCTCGGCCTGGGTGACCTGCATGCGGCGCTGCACGCGCCGGAAGAAGGTCCCCGCCTTGTAGCCGTGGAAGTCATGGCCGGTCTTGTCGCGCAGGATCGTGGCAACGCTCGCAAGGGCCCCGGAAATTTCCTCGGCCCCCTGATCCTGACCCGCGGTCTCGCGATAGGTCTTCAGGTGCTGGGCATAGAGGCGGATGCGCGCCGGCATCTGCTCGACCGGCAGCACGAAGTCGGCCAGCGCAGCAGGGCTGCTGCTCGCGGCAAGGCCTTCCGCCGGCACCTCGTCGGTTTCCTCTGCCAAGGTGAGGCCGCCCGCCTCCTTGATGGCCCCAAAGCCGAGGATGCCGTCGCCGCCCGTGCCGGACAGGATGATGCCGACGACGTCCTTGTCCTGATCCTGCGCGAGAGAGACGAAGAAGCTGTCGATGGTGCCGCGCTCGCCTGGATTCTCCAGGGCAGTCTTGTTGCGGAAATAACCGCCTTCGACAGTCAGGATCGTGTTGGGTGCGGACCAGTAGATCCTGCCCGCCTCGAGGGGAGTGCCGTCCGTGGCCAGGGACAGCTCACGCTGCTGCTCGCTCAGGACCCGTCTGAAGTGGTCCTCGTCCAAGGCTTCCCGATGCTGAAAGGTCAGGACGACCGCCATGCCGGGATCAAGAGTAAGGAGGCTCAATAAGCGCTTTACCGGCAGGCTGTGGGCCCCTGAAGCGCCGATGGCGATAATCAGATCCAAGGACCTGTTCCCTAATCCATCCTTCGGGGTGGCGTCCGGTTGGGCTTTCCTGTTGTTTCGCTTGACGGCCAACGTGCGATATCCCTGCTTTCCAGAGGATCTGCCATATCAGGGAACAACATGCCACCCCCACGCAGGGCACGACGCTCATCCGTCTGGCTCTTGTCCCCCTTCATCGATCAAGGAGCCCTGCGGCTCCATGGATTGGAGAACAGCCCGGCGAAGGACCTCCGCATATTGCCGGTACTCGACGGCTCTCTCCTCATACATATCGGCCACGGCCCTGCGGCCGCTGCGGCGCCCGTCCTCGGCCATACGGGCAACAAGTTCGGCGCGCTCCTCGATGACACGCAGGGCGATCCGCAGCGCCTCGTCCACGGCGCTTTCCTGCTCCTTGGCCAGAATGTCCGACGTGTAGGAATGCCCGACCTGGCATCGGAACCGGAGCGGTTTGCCTCCCCTGACCGTCGAAAGCACCCCGCCGCAGCCCGGGCAGGTCAGGGCGGCGGGGTCGGCGAACTTTCCCACAACCTCGCTGTCGACCCGTTCACCCGCCGCGATATCCACCTCCAGGCGGATATCCGGGGGAATCGGAACATCCGGCCCGGCCGCCTCGCGGGCCAGATCGGACAGCACGTCGCCGATCCGGGCGCTCGGGACCGAGAGATCGACCGTGACGGTCTTCAGAGCGCTCCGCGGCATCTCATCCGCAATGGCGTCGGCGGGATCCTGCACGACCGTCACTCCGCCGCAGCGCTTGACGGCTTCGAGGCCGGAGGCGCCATCGTTGAGGAGGCCGCTGAGAATGACGCCGATGACCCGTGGGCCGTAAGCCGCCGCGGCGGATCGGAACAGGGGATCGATGGCGGGCCGTGCCATGTTCTCCCGGGGGCCGCGGCCGAGCCTGATTCGTCCCTTGGTCAGAATCAGATGGTGGTCCGGGGCGGCCAGGTAGACGTGGCCGGGCTCGACCAGCATGCCGTCGGCCGCCTCGTGGACGGGCAGGGGCCCAGAGGCGGCGGCTACCGTCGAGAGGATGCCGATGCTCCGGGCGGGAATGTGCAGGACGATGAAGACGGCCGCCGGAAGGTCCTTGGGGAGGGCACCCAGGATCGTCTTGATTGGGGCTGTTGCTCCCGCAGAGCCGCCGATGACGATGATGTCGCGATTGCTCATGAACGCATCTCGGAGTGTGGCATCCACGAGTGAACCCCAGGCACAGGGCACAGTTCCTTCAAGGGGGGAACGCGGCGTGAATTCCTGAAAAATCTCGGAAATTTTCGCTTGGGGGCGGAACCCAGGCCCGCGGCAGGTGTCAGCTTGTTGGGCGCTCGACGAGCGTTCCTTTCCGTTTCGGGACGACCGTGTCCGATCCTGCACTTGAACGGAACGCCCTGCGAAGGCTGAGAGGCACATCACGGGCCAGGTGCTCCTCAGAGGGCGCGGGCCTACCGAGAGGAGATTTGGCGAATGTTGTGCGGCACGATGTGTTGATCTCTCGTTGAGGGATCCTGAACGTGCCTTCGGAGTGTCCCACTTGCGAGATGAGGCGCGATCCTGAGTTCCGGCGTACAGTGAACGATGAAAGCTCGGCGGCCTGGAGTCATGATGATGAACACTGCACTGCACGAACAGGCCTGGTCCAACCCATTGCTGCGCAAGCTGGACAGCATCGCCGACATTTCGGATGAGGAGAAGCAGGCGATCCTGGATCTGCCGGCCGCCGTGAAAGTCTGCGAGGCGGATGTGGACATCGTCCGCGAGGGGGAATGTTCCACGGACTGCGTCCTGATACTCAATGGTTTCGTCTGCCGCTACAAGATCATGCCCGACGGCAGGCGGCAGATCATGGGCTTCTACATCCTGGGCGACATCCCGGATCTGCAAAGTCTCCATTTGCACGTGATGGACAACAGTCTCGTGGCTCTGGTGAGAAGCAGCATCGCCCTGATCCCGCGCAAGAGCCTGCGCGACATGCTGCGGCGCCACCCGGATCTGAGCGACGTCCTCTGGCGCGACACCCTGATCGAGACCGCCATGGTCCGCGAGTGGCTGATCGGACTGGGACGCCGGTCGGCCTATCAGCGCATCGCTCACCTTCTGTGTGAGTTGCACGTCCGACTGAGGGCCGTCGGACTTGCCCGGGAGAACGGGTGCGAGCTGCCCATCACCCAGACCGAGTTCGCGGATGCTCTGGGGCTCTCGACCGTGCATGTGAACCGCGTGCTCCAGGATCTCAGGAGGGACGGGTTGATCGTGCTGCGGGGCAGCATGCTGGAGATCCCGGACTGGAGGGCTCTGCAAGACGCGGGTGAGTTCGACCCGGCCTATCTTCACCTGAAGAGGTAACGATCTCTCACCATGGGTGCCTGCTCCAGCCTCTTGGCCCGGCGATCCTTCAGAAGAGCGGCGATCGTCAGGAAATTTCGCCTCTTTTCTTGGACTTGTTGGCCCAATAGGCGCATGATGCAGACATTGCCCGCCGGTCCAAGCCCGGAGCGGTTGCGGGCTGAGACCTGTGTTTCCGTCCGCGTGGCTGAGGGAGCCTCGCCATGATCGCAGACCTCCAGCGAGAACGCGAAGATCTGCTCCTGGCGGACCGTCATCTGGCGGCCGGCGAGCGGCGCATTGCCGGGCAGCGCGCCCTGATCCAGCGCATGACCGAGCACGGCTATAACACCACCACAGCCCGGGACCTGCTGCGGCTCCTGGAGGAGACCATGGTGCTCTGGCAGGACCACCGCCGACTCATCCTGGACGTGATAGCCCGCCGTGAACGTGCCAGTGCCCCTCCGCCCCCGAGGGATCGCAGGCCCGAAGCGCCCTGACCTGTCGAAGCTCTTCAGGCAGGTCGGCAGAAGCCGGTGCAGATGGGTCGCAACGGGAGAAAGGCGCAAGGCCCTCTGCCGAACCCGTTCCTTGGGAAGCGAGACGACGGTCGAAAGCAGCCTTTGAGAATGTCCGAGACTGGCACGCCCGGAAGAAATGCTTCGCCTGGGTCGAGGCGCGATAGGCGGATTTCCATGCAGTCGCTGTTCGCGATTTCAAACCCGTAAGGGGCACTTGCCGCCCAACAGTAGAGACGCGAGCGAAGGATCTTTGCCCGGGCGATGATGAGCGAGCATATGTCAGGCGGCCGTCGAGCGCATGCATCATCCTGTGAAAGAGTTTTTCGCATCTTTCGCGAGCGGGAGATCAGTTCACTCGTTTATGGCCGATGATTGAAATAAGATTCTATTGATTCCGCTGAGTTTCGAGGGGACCCTGAAAGCCCGCTCAACTCATGGAAACAGATGCCCAAAGTCATTGCTATCGCAGGAAGTCCCACGCCCAATTCCCGCACGCGAAGCCTTGTCGCGAGCGTTCTGGAAAGCATTGTGGAAGAGACGGGCGGGAGCGCGAGCATCATCGATATCGCTGATCTCGTCGATTCTCTTGCGGTGCGCATGCGGGAGGAGGCTTCTCCGCAGCTGGCGTCCGCCTTACGGGCGGTAGAGGAGGCGGACCTCCTCATCGTCGGGTCGCCGGTCTACAAGGGCTCCTATACGGGCCTCTTCAAGCATTTCATCGATCTGGTCGACTACAAGGCGCTGGCCGGCGTGCCGGTCGCCCTGCTCGCCATGGGCGGAACGGACCGGCATGCGCTCGTGATCGATCATCAGCTGCGCCCGCTCTTCTCGTTCTTCAATGCCCATACGCTGCCCACGGGAGTGTTCGTCTCGGACCGCTCATTCGTGGATGGACGCATCGCAGATCTGGCGATCCGCGAGCGCCTGTCGATCCTGGTGCATGAGGGGAGCGAGGCGCTGCGGCTGCGGGCTTCCACGCGCAGTCTGCGTGCGGCATGATCACGCGTCAGCGCATGCCGTTGGGCGTCAGAGCGTATGTCGTCGTTGCCTTGACCCGCTGCATCGCGAAGCGCGACGTCACGTTCTTGAGCGGGATCGCCTCGATCAGCCGCTTGTAGAATTCGTCATACGCCGCCATGTCCGGCACGACGACGCGCAGCATGTAATCCACGTCGCCCGCCATCCGGTAGAACTCCATCACCTCGGGCATGGACGAAACGAAATCGGCGAAATGCTGCAATCCCTGTCCGGAATGGTCGGAGGTCTCGATCGAGACGAAGACCGTGAGCCCCAGGCCCACTTTCTCGGGGTCGATCAGGGCGACACGCTTGCGGATGATTCCGTTCGCCTCGAGGCGTTGCACGCGCTTCCAGCAGGGGGTCTGGGACAGGTTGACCCGTTGGGCGAGTTCGGCAATCGAAATGCTGGCATCTTCCTGCAGCAGCATCAGGATCTTGGTGTCTGTGGCATCCATGTGAGACCTCGCGAGCGTAGAAGAAGACTCTCAGCAGAGGCTTCCCGAGAAAGTCCCTGTCCCGTCTGGCCTGGTTCTTTATAAAGAACATTCTTCTGGATTCAAGCCCCCAAAGCGCTCGCTGGGACCGAAGCAGGATGCCCATTTTCAAGGCAAAGAAACAAATCGTCCTTCGCGAGCGCGGCTTGTGAGAAGAATCTTCTTGAGTCGAGCGTTCGAGAAAAAGAACATTCCCGTTGCGTTTCGCGCGCTCTCCCCTCGATAATTCTCGGGCTTGTTCGGCTCAACTTACGCAGGGGAAATGCCGTGTCCATCACTCGACGCTTCAGGAATAAGGCCCGTCTCGCGGCCTTGCTCGGAGCCACGCTTCTGGCCGGAACGGTCGGAGGGGGAGCCGCACAGGCGGCTGGCTCCGGCGATAGGCCGGTGCAGGGCGGAACGCTGGTTTATCTCGAACAGCAGGCCCACACGAACCTCTATCCGCCGGCCGGCGGCTTCTATCCGAACGGCGGCATTCTCAACCAGATCACCGATAAGCTCACCTACCAGAATCCGGAGACCCTCGAGATCGAGCCCTGGATCGCGGAATCGTGGACCGTCAACGACGATGCCACGGAATACACGTTCAAGATCCGCAAGGGCGTGACGTTCTCCGACGGCACGCCGCTCGATGCTGCTGCCGTGGCCAAGAACTACGACACGTTCGGACTTGGCAACAAGAACCTGAAGCTGCCGATCTCGGAGGTGATCAACAATTACGAGCGCAGCGAGGTGATCGATCCCTACACGGTCAAATTCTACTTCAGGAAGCCGTCGCCCGGCTTCCTGCAGGGCACGTCCGTGATCGGTTCGGGGCTCGTGTCGCCCGCGACCCTTGCCTTGCCCTATGAAGCTCTGGGCGACGCGACGAAGATCATCGGCTCCGGCCCCTTCGTGGTCGAAAGCGAGACGCTCGGGCGCGAGATCGTCCTGAAGGCGCGCGCCGATTACAGCTGGGGTCCGGCCAAGCTGGAGCATCAGGGCCGCGCCCATCTCGACTCCATCAAATACATCATCACCCCGGAGGACAGCGTGCGCATCGGCGCGTTGCTCGCCGGGCAGGCCGACATCATCCGCCAGATCCAGGCCTATGACGAGAAGCAGGTCGAGGATGAACGCTACCTGATCTATGCGCCGTCCACCCGCGGCGTGAACAACAGCGTCGTCTTCCGCCCGGACAATCCTCTGGTGTCGGACATCCGCGTGCGTCGCGCGCTGCTGCATGCCACCAACACGGACGAAATCGTCTCGACCCTGTTCTCGGATAACTATCCGAAGGCGACATCCATCATCGCCAAGACGGCGCAGGGCTATGTCGATCTGTCGTCCAAGCTCGCCTACGATCCTGAAAAGGCGAAGGCCCTGCTCGACGAAGCCGGATGGACGCCGGGTGCGAACGGCCTGCGCCAGAAGGACGGCAAGACCCTGGAGCTCTCGGCCTACGAATCCCTGCCGCAGCCGCAGAACAAGGAGACGCTGCAGCTCGTCTCGCAGCAATGGGGCAAGATCGGCGTGAAGCTCAACGTCCTCACCGCGGATTCGGGCAGCGCGACGGTGAACAATCTCGATCCCCTGAAGGCGCCCGTGTCACCGGCCATGGTCGGCCGTGCCGATCCCGACGTCATCAAGAGCCAGTATTACCCGACGAACCGCAACGTCCTGCTGCAGAAGGGCGGCCATAGCGACAAGGTGCAAAGCTTCGTCGACGACAAGCTGAACGACCTTCTCGACAAGGTGGCGTCCGAGCCCGATCGCCCCAAGCGTCTCGCGCTTGCGGGTGAGGTGCAGAACTACGTGATCGATCAGGCCTATGCGATCCCGATCTTCGAAGAGCCGCAGGCCTTCGCCGCCGCGCCGTATGTCAAGGGCGTGGCTTTCGAGGCGGTCGGCCGTCCGAGCTTCTACAGCACCTGGCTCGCACCGCGGAACTGACGATCGAGACGTCCGGGCGCCGAAACTCCGGCGCCCGGGATCCATCACTGCCACCTTCATCAGCAACGACAGGAGCCATCATGGTGCGATATGTGACTGGGCGGGTAGGGCAGGCGGTTCTCGTGCTCTGGGCCGCCTTCACCGTCTCGTTCATCCTCCTGCAGGCGCTTCCAGGCGATGCGATCCTGATCAAGTTCCTGAACCCGGAGCTGGGTTTGGGACCGGCGCAGCTCGCGGAGATCCGCGCGGCCTATGCGGCCGATGGCCCGCTCCTGGTGCAGTATTTCCATTCGCTCACGAATTTCCTCACCGGCCGCTTCGGCTATTCGATCCATGCCGGCGTTCCCGTCATCGATCTCATCGCTGCGAACCTGAAGCCGACCCTGTGGCTTGCCTCCCTCGGCTTCCTCGTCGCGGTCGTCGTGGCCTTCGCGCTTTCGGCTCTCTCGGCGCTGACGTCGTTCTCGTGGCTTCGGTCCTTCATTCAATCCATTCCGGCCCTGTTCGTCTCCACGCCCGTGTTCTGGCTCGGGATCGTGCTGATCCAGGTCTTCTCCTTCCAGCTCAAGCTCATTCCCGTCATCAACCCAGGTCCCTGGGAGGCTTTCATCCTTCCCGTCCTAACGCTCGCCGTTCCGATTTCCGCGCCGCTCGCCCAGGTTCTGATGCGCAATATCGATGAGGTGCTGACCGAGCCCTTCGTCGCTGTGGCTCGCGCCAAGGGAGCCTCCCATCGCTGGGTCGTGTGGCGGCACGTGATCAAGAACGCGGTCCTGCCCACGCTCACCATCGGCGGCATCCTGTTCGGCGAGCTTCTGGCTGGCGCCGTGGTCACGGAGGCTGTTTTCGGCCTCAACGGGATCGGCGGGCTGACGCAGCAGGCCGTCAACAACCAGGACGTTGCGGTCCTGCAGGCCCTGGTCGTGTTCTCGGCCTTCGCCTTCGTCGTCATCAATCTCGCGGTGGATCTTCTCTATCCGGTCTTCGATCCGCGCCTCAAAGTCAGAACGGGAGCCTTCGCATGACCAGCGTGAATTCGACGGGACGAAGCCTGCTGCCGAGCGAGGCGGGTGTGCTGGAACGCTCGCCATCGATCTTCGCATCGCGCTGGATCGCCGGGCTCAGGAATATCCAGCCGGGTCTCGTGCTCTCCTGGACCGTGATCGCGATCGTGGTCCTGTGGGCTCTCATTCCTCAGGCGTTCACCAGCTACAGCGGAACGGTCGGTATCGCCCGCCAGCAGCTTCGCGCTCCCAGCGCCGAGCATTGGCTGGGTACCGATGCGCTCGGTCGCGATCTTCTGGCGCGCATCATCTACGGCGCCAGCAACTCGCTGGCGGGCGCATTCGTGGCGGTCGGCGTCGGACTCCTGGTCGGAACGGCGCTCGGCGTGATCGCCGGCACGGCAAGGGGGAAGACGGATGCCGTCATCATGCGAGGCATGGACGTCCTCCTGGCGATCCCGCAGCTCTTCCTGTCGCTCAGCATCGTGATCCTGCTCGGCTTCGGAAATGTCACCGCGGCCATTGCGGTGGGCGTCACGTCCATTGCCCGGTTCGCGCGGCTGGCGCGCTCCGAGGTGGTGCGCGTGCGGGTGAGCGATTACGTGGAAGCGGCCTATGGCAGCGGCGGGACGTTCACCCGCGTGCTGTGGCGCCACATTCTCCCGAACTCGCTGACCTCGGTGACGGCGCTCGCGGCTCTGCAATTCGGCTGGGCGATCCTCGCCATCTCCACGCTCGGCTTCCTGGGCTATGGCGCGCCTCCACCGACGCCGGAATGGGGCCTGCTCATCGCGGAGGGGCGCAACTACATCGCGCGGGCCTGGTGGCTGACCACGGTGCCCGGCATCGTCGTGATCCTCGTCGTCCTCTCGGCCAACCGCATCAGCCGATCCTTCGGAAAGGTCAAGGCATGAGCACCGCCATCGACTTTCGCTCTCCGGTTCTCGATCAGCCGGATGTGCCGGTTCTCGAAATCAGCAACCTTGCCGTTGCCTATCGCAGCAGGGATGAGTTCCATCGGGTCGTGCATAACGTGTCGCTTGAGGTCAGGCCCGGCGAGGTTGTGGCGCTCGTCGGTGAATCCGGCTCCGGCAAGACCACGACGGCGCAGGCGGTGATCGGCCTCCTAGCCGATAACGGCAAACGCGAATCCGGCGCGATCCGGCTCAACGGAACCGATATCGCAGGCTGGTCGCAGAAGCGGCTCGATGCCATTCGCGGCAGCAAGATCAGCCTCATTCCCCAGGACCCCACGAGCTCGCTCAACCCGGTCAAGACCATCGGCGCGCAGGTGGCGGAGGTGCTGGAGATCCATCGCTACGGCAGCAGGCGGGAGATCGAGGCGCGGGTGATCGAGCTTCTCGCCAGGGTCGGCCTCCCGGACCCGGAGCTTCGGGCCAAGCAATATCCGCATGAACTCTCGGGCGGCATGCGCCAGCGTGTTCTGATCGCCATTGCGATCGCTTTGAAGCCGTCGCTGATCATCGCGGACGAGCCGACGAGCGCCCTCGATGTCACGGTGCAGAAGCGGATCCTCGATCTGATCGACGAGCTGCGCCAGGAATACGGCACGGCCGTGCTTCTCGTGACACACGATCTGGGTGTTGCCGCCGACCGGGCCAATCACATCGTCGTCCTCAAAGGCGGACGGATCCAGGAGCAGGGGCGCACGGAAGAGGTGCTCGCCAATCCGCGCAGCGAATATACGCGAAAGCTCCTCGCCGATGCGCCCTCGATCGGCAAGGTCAGGCACGTATCCCGTGCGAGAGGCGTGGAAGGCGCGGAACACGCCATCGTCGTCGAAAACCTCGTGCAGGACTTCTCCGTCACGGGACGCGGAAGCTTCAGGGCCGTCGATCATGTGTCCTTCACGGTGCAGCGTGGCACGACCCATGCCCTCGTGGGCGAATCCGGTTCCGGCAAGACGACGACGGCGCGCAGCGTCGCGGGCTTCAACAGGCCGAGCGGCGGACGCATCCTGATCGACGGCACCGATGTCACCCGCCTGCGCAGCGAAGCCCTCCGCCAGTTCCGCAGGAAGATCCAGCTGGTCTATCAGAATCCGTTCGCATCCCTCGATCCGCTCCAGACGATCTTCCAGATCGTGGAGGAGCCGCTCCTCAACTTCGATCCCATCCCGCGGGAGGATCGCGCGAGAAAGGTTCACGCGATCCTTGATCGGGTGGGGCTTCCGCAATCGGTCCTGACGCGCAAGGCCCGCGCGCTCTCGGGCGGGCAGCGTCAGCGAGTCGCCATCGCCCGCGCCCTCGTGCTCGACCCGCAGGTGCTGGTGCTCGATGAGGCGGTGTCGGCGCTCGATGTGACCGTGCAGGCCCAGATCCTCGATCTCCTGGACGAACTGCAGAACTCCCTCGGGCTCACCTACCTGTTCATCTCGCACGATCTCGCCGTGGTGCGGCAGATCTCGGACACCGTGTCCGTGCTGCATAACGGCCGTCAGGTCGACAGCGGCAGCATCGAAGACGTGTTCCAGAGCCCGTCCAGCGACTACACGCGCGAACTGCTCGGCGCGATCCCCGGACAGCGGCACACTTTTCATCACTGAACCATTCCACACCGGAGCAAGACCATGACATCGTCTTCAGCCACGAAGCGCCTCGGCTTCTTCACCCGCCTTCTCGACAAGGCGAGCGCCGGCGAGCGCTATCGCCTTGCGGCCGAGCAGATCGCCCATGCGGAACGGAATGGCTTCGACACGGCCTGGGTGGCGCAGCACCACTTCCATGAGGCAGAAGGCGGATTGCCATCTCCTCTGGTCTTCCTGTCGCATGTGGCCGCGAACACCTCGCGTATCCGTCTCGGCACCGGCGTCATCACCCTGCCGCTGGAGCATCCCATCCGCGTGGCGGAAGATGCCGCGGTGCTCGATCTTCTGGCCGGAGGACGGCTCGAGATCGGCGTCGGGACGGGCGGCACGCCTTCCTCCTTCACCGCCTTCGGACATGATAGCGCCAATCGCTCGGAGATCTTCGAGCGCTACCTCGCCATCGTGCGGGATGCCTGGCGCGGCAAGCCGCTCGAGGGAGGCGACGCGCTCTATCCGACTGCGCCCTCCCTCGATGATCGCGTCTGGCAGGCGACATTCTCGCATTGGGGCGGCGCGCGCGCGGGAAGGGCAGGGGACGGTCTCATGCTGTCGCGCACGCAGCCGCGGCCCGAGACGAATCCCCGCGCCACGCTCTCCGAGCTCCAGCATCCCATCATCGATGCCTATCTCGAAGCGCTGCCTCAGGGGCGGGAGCCGCGCATCATGGCATCCCGCACCCTCTTCGTCGCGGACAACAGGGACGAGGCTCTGCGCCTTGCGGAGCAGGGCCTGCGCAAGATCGTCGATCAGTTCGCGGCGAAGGGGCACTTCATCCCGGGCAACGACCTGTCGGATATCATCTTGGCCCTCGATACCCATGTGGGGACGCCGGAGGATGTGCTCGAATCCTTGAGCAGGGACACGGCCCTGGCACGCGCCACCGACATCGTCTTCCAGGTTCATTCCGTCGATCCGCCGCATTCCTACATCCTGCGCTCCATCGAGCTGATCGCCAGCGAGGTCGCCCCCGCTCTCGGCTGGCAGAAGCCCGCCGCACGGTCCGGGAAGCGCGTCGCTCTCGTGCGCTGAGAGCCTTCATCCAACAGAGGAGCATGACATGAGCACGACAACACCGGACATCATCGATCACCTCGCGGGCATCCAGCCCAATTCCCATCTCGACAAGCTGCGGGCAGAACGGCCACAGGCGCGTGAGAATGCGCAGAAGAGCTACCTTGCGCTTTTCGAACCCGCATTTCCCGGTGGCGTGTCCCTGGCGGATCGCTATGCCATCGCGACCTTCGTGGCGGGCCTGCACCGTCAGCCCGTCGTGCATGACTTCTATGCGGGTGGTCTGGCAAAGCTGGTGGACGGTCAATTGGCCGAGGTCATCGCGGCTGAGATCCTGCGCGGCGCAACCGAGGGACCCTATGGCCGCTACCCGGAAGGCCCCTTGTCGAGCGAGGACAGGGAGGGCCCCGCGTACCAGGTCTTCGTGACCCATGTGGACCTGCTGGGGCCCAAGCTGGCCGCAGCGCTGGAGCATGCGCATCTCCTCGTCTTCCATCCCAGGGATGCGAGCCCCGCAGCGCTGCAGAAGCTGATCGATGCGGGATGGTCCACCACCGACATCGTCACGATCTCGCAGCTGATCGCCTTCCTGTCCTTCCAGATCCGCGTCGTCGCGGGGCTGCGCGCGCTGGCTGCAGCCGCGCAAAGGGAGGTCGTTTCGACGGCCCTCTTCGCAGGCGCTCTGGCGACCGGTGCCCTTTGAGAAAGAGTCACGCACATGACCGAGAAAACCCTTTCCCATCCTGACAATCGTGAACCCGTTGCCTTCACCCAGGAAGAGCTGGGCTGGCTGCCCTGGCTCGAACCTTTGACGGCCGACGAATTGACCGACCGGCATTGGGCGGGGCTTGTGGACCCCTCACGCGCCCAGTCTCCCTACTTCCTCCTGCTCGCCCGCGATCCTGAGGTTCTGGAGGCCCGGACGAAGACGGACAAGGATATCTTCTACAACACGAAAAGCGGCCTTCCCCGTGCGGAGCGCGAGCTCGCGGCGACGGCGACATCGCGTTTCAATGGCTGCATCTATTGCGCTTCCGTTCATTCGCGCTTCGCGACGGTGCACTCGAAGCGCGGCGGTGACGTGCAGCGCCTGCTGGATGAAGGCGTCGAGACCAAGATCGACGGGCGGTGGGACGCCGTCATCGCGGCCTCCGTCGCGCTCACCCAGACGCCATCAGCCTTTGATGACGAGAATATTCGTGAACTTTCCGCCGCCGGACTCGACGATCTGGAGATCGTGGACGTGATCAACGGCGCGGCCTTCTTCAACTGGGCGAACCGGCTCATGCTGTCGCTCGGCGAGCCGGTATCGGCGAAAGGCTCCTAACCGCGTTGAAGAGCCCCGAAGCATGCTTACGGCTGCGGCGTCTTCGAACCCGTCACTGACGGGTTCGAAGCCGTGCGCGATGGGCGTCGTTCCGGACGATCAGCAGTAGATGCCGTTGAGCGGAATGCCGATCTCGGCTGCGTCGGCGGCGAGGACGAGGGCGCGTCCGAGATCTCTCGCCTGTTCGGGGCTCAGCACGAGCGGGAGCGAGTAGCGGATGCCGTCGAGAAAATCCAAAGGGGAGCCCGCGAACTCGATCACCATCATCGCTTCGTTCCCGTCCAGGGTGCCGACGGAGTAGGACGTGAGAGTACCGGCCGTTTCGACTTTGGTTTCTGCCTTCATGAGGTCCCCTTACGGAAGGTTTCTCCAAGGATGTACCTCAAAGGAAAGTTTTCTTTCGTGACATTCCGCACATCGAGCGATCGCGTAAAGCCGGCGACGGGAAGCGTCGGTGCGGCGCCAATGGGCGCGTGGGCAGCGAAAGGTTTCTGGAACGTTACGAAAGCTTAATGCGAGCATTCAGTTGCCATTCACCGGCGGAGTCCAGAATTCTACGCAGGCAACGAGTTCACCATCTGCCTGTGGAGAGAGTTATGAAGAGAGTAGTGTCTGGTATTGTCGTGACTTGCCTGAGCATTGGCGTGATCGGCTCTGCGGCGTCTGCTGCGAAGGCGGCTCCTTTGTCTTTCGGAAAACCCGAGACGACAAGCGCCGGCGTGCATCATGTGCAGCTCCGGCGCGACAACGATCGCGACAGGTTCGATCGCCGCCGCATCGAGCGGCCGCGCCATGAGCATCGCGTCGAGCGCCGCCGGTTCGAGTATCGCGGCGGCTCGGGCTACTACAACGGACACCGAGGGTATCGGGAGTACCGTCGCGGCTACCGCCTGTACAATGGGTGGTGGTTCCCGCCGGCGGCCTTCGTTGCGGGCGCCATCATCGGCGGCGCGATTGCCAATCAGCCCGCTGTCGCCGCTCCGCCCGTCTATGCTCCGGTCCGCCTGAGCGCGGCCCATGTCAATTGGTGCACGAACCGCTGGAAATCCTACCGCGTGTCGGACAACAGCTACCAGCCCCTGAGTGGGCCGCGGCAGGCCTGCGTATCGCCCTACGGCCCCTGACGCGTCAGAGCCGAAGTAGGCTTGCACTGACAGGATCCCGTCCGATGCGTTCTGATGGAAGCATCGGACGGCCGAGACCCGGCAAGGCGGCTCCCCGGAGCCGCCTTTTTCATGGCTGTGCGGGTTGCGCCCGTCCCGCCGATCCGTCCGAAACGACGCTGTCACCCTTCCCCTATCCCTCCGGGTGCGATGCGGTTGCTTGTTTTGGCCTGCGGCTGGAACTAACATGTTAATCGGTCCAGGTTCGCGACAGACGAACCGGATCGGGAAGGGCGCTGCCTTTGGAGGATCAGATGACACGTGTCGCTCGCCTCTCTGCACTCGCTTTCACCGGCTTCTTGCTCTCGTCCGTAGCGGCCTTTGCCGCCCCGAAGGTGGTTTCGGGCCCCGGCCCGGACCCGGAGTGCTTCAAGCCCTGGAATGCTCAGACCAAGTACCTGCAATGGGAAAAGAAGCCAGGACCCTACCGGATCGCGGTGGTGAACGGCTTTGTCGGCAATACCTGGCGCATCCAGATGATCCAGACCGCCAAGGCCTTTGCGGAGCAGGCCGGGATCAAGGAGAAGATCAAGGAATTCAAGGTCGTTTCGACTGGCACCGATGTGGCCGCCCAACTCGGCGCCATCGAGGATTTCATCAATCAGGGCTTCGACGCGATCATCACCATCGCGGTCGCGCCCGATGGATTTGATCGCGTGATCCGGCTGGCCGATCGCAACAATGTGGTGATCGTGCCCTTCGATAACGTCCTGGACACCGACAAGGTGATGCAGGTGAACGAGGATCAGCTCGAGATCGGGCGCCTCTCGGCGCGGCATCTCCTGAAGGAGCTGGGCGACAAGCGCGAGGGCAAGATCCTCGAAGTGCGCGGCCTGCCCGGCAACTCCGTCGACCGCGACCGTCATCTCGGATTCCGGGAGGTGATGGAGAAGGAGGGCAAGTTCCAGATCGTCGAGGTCGTCGGCAACTGGGATGACGGCACGGCGCAGAAGGCCACCGCCGATGCCATCGCCGTGCACGGCAAGTTCGACGCGGTGTTCACGCAAGGCGGCTCGACGGGCTCCGTGCGCGCCATGATGGATGCGAATCATCCCTTCGTGCCCATGGCGGGCGAGGGCGAGAACGGCTATCGCAAGCTTATCGCAAAGCATGCGGCGGACGGACTCAAGGGATTTTCGTACAGCCAGTCGCCCGGCCTCGTGTCGATCTCCATGAAGGCCGCGATCTCGGCGCTCGAAGGCAACCCGATGCCGCAGCTCATCTCGGTGCCGATTCCGGCGGTCGATTACACGACGCTCAAGGACAACGTGAATTTCTGGTCGAACCTGTCCGACAACTTCTTCGCGGCCAATGAATTCCCGGCCTGCGGCGTGAACGTGACGGCGCCCGAGATCATGGCGAAGGACGCCAACAACACGCAATAGCACCGAGCGCGCTGTCGGAAAGCGCGCGGCGAAAGCGCGTTGCGAGCTTCTCCCGGCCCTGCCCGGGAGAAGCGTTCCTCCGAGTATCGAAGGACATTCATGCGAGATCCCGCGCCCTTCTTCGTCCTCGAAAACGTCTCCAAGCGCTATGGTGGCGTCCACGCCCTGCGCGACGTGACCTTCACGTGCAGCCGCGGGTCGATTCACGCGGTCCTCGGCGAGAACGGCGCCGGCAAGTCGACTCTCATGAAGATCATGGCGGGCGTCGTGCAGCCGGATGAAGGCCGCATGACGCTCGATGGCGCGCCCGTCACCTTCCCCGATCCGGCGGCGGCGAACCGCGCAGGAATCGTCTGCATCTTTCAGGAGCTCTCGCTCATGCCGGAGCTCACGGTGGCCGACAACATTACTCTGTCCGCTCCGCCGCGCCGCTTTGGCTTCATCGATGGCCGTGCGCAGCGCCGGCGCGCGGAGGAACTGCTCGCACGCATCGGCTGCGAGGACATCAACCCGGCCAGCCGGGTGGCGGATCTGCCACTCTCCCGGCGCCAGATGGTGGAGATCGCGAAAGCTCTCGGGCGCGATCCGCAACTGCTCATTCTCGACGAGGCGACCTCCGCGCTCACCGCCGCCGATGTGGATCGGGTGTACCACCTGCTCTTCGACCTGAAGGCGCGCAACCTCGGCATTCTCTATATCTCTCATCGCATGCATGAGATCGAGGCGCTGGCGGATCGCTGCTCGGTATTCCGAAATGGGCGGCATATCGAGACCTTCGACAAGGGCTCGCGCAGCCACGACGAGATCATCGGCCTGATGATCGGCCGCGAGATCGAGGGGCAGTTTCCGCCAAAGCCCCAACGATCGCGGCCGGAACCTTTCATCCGGATCAGGGACCTTGCCTGGGAGAACCGCCTCAACGGCGTGACGCTCGAAGCCGGGCGCAGCGAGATCGTGGGGCTGGGCGGCCTCGACGGGCAGGGGCAGAAGGAGTTGCTGCTTGCCCTGTTCGGCGTGCTGCGCGGTGTGCGCGGGACGGTGACCGTGGCGGGGCAGCCCGTATCCGTGTCGTCGCCCCGGGCTGCGAAAGGCGGCCGCGCCCGCATGGCGCTGGTGCCGGAGGATCGCAAGAGCGAGGGGCTCATTCTCTCCATGTCGATCGCCGACAATCTCGCCATGGCTTCCCTCGACCGTCTCTCTCGCGGCCCCTTCATCGACGCGAAGCGAACCAGGGCGGCGGTTGAGCGGGCGATCGCGCAATTGCGGATCATCCTCGGCGACGCCGCCGATCCGGTCTCGACATTGTCGGGGGGCAACCAGCAGAAGGTCGTGATCGCGAAATGGCTCGCCACGAGACCTGACGTGATCCTCCTCAACGATCCCACCCGCGGCATCGATGTGGGCACGAAGCAGGAGCTCTATCGTCTCATGCGCGAACTTGCGGAGGCCGGAGCCTGCATCCTGTTCTACTCCACCGACTACGAGGAACTGATCGGCTGCTGCGACCGGGTTGCCGTCATGTATGATGGGCGCATCGTTCGCGAACTCGCCGGCGACGCCATCACCGAGCGCAATCTCATCGCGAGCGCGCTGAACATCGCCGAGCCGCGGGAGTCCGCCCATGTCTGATACGGTGATCACCCCCGCCAACGTGGGGCCTGTCGAGAAGGCGCGCCGCCGACGGCGGAGCATCGGCCCATGGCTGCAACATCATGCAGGCATTCTGGGCGCCCTGACGCTCTTCGTCCTGCTCTACCTCTTCTATCAGACGAACCATCCGCGCGGCTTCACCGGGCAGATCCTGATCCAGAACGCCAACGAGGCCTTTGCGCTGGCGCTCGTCGCCATGGCGCAGACGGTGCCCGTTCTCATGGCGGGTCTCGATCTTTCTGTCGGCGCCGTCATGACGCTCGTGGGCTGCATCGCGAGCCATCTCGTCAATGGCGGCGCGGGCGAGATCGCGTTGGGCATCGCAACCTGCATCGCGGCGGGCGCCGCCTGCGGTTTCGTCAATGGCTGCGTGGTCGTCTATGGACGCATCCAGCCGATCATCGCCACGCTCGCCACGAGCGCGATCTATATGGGCTTTGCCCTCATTCTCCGGCCGACGCCGGGTGGAAACGTGCATGAGGATCTGTCCTGGGCCGTCACGAACGACGTGAGAGAGTTCGCGGTGACGTTCGGCCTGTTCGACGACGGTGAAGCACCCTGGCTTCAGCCCTTCGCCTGGATCCCGGTTCCGCTTTTCCTCCTGGTTCTCGTCATTCTTCTGGTCTGGGTGCCTTTCACCCGCACGGTCACGGGCCGCACAGTCTATGCGATCGGATCCGCCGAGGGAGCGGCCTATATGTCGGGACTGCCGATCAACCGCGCGAAGCTCGCGGCCTTCACGCTGGCCGGACTTTTTGCAGGGATCGGAGGCCTGTTCCTCGCGCTCCAGACCTCGTCTGGCAATGCCGATATTCCGCAGGCCGGAGCCTACACGCTGAACTCCATCGCAGCCGTGGTGATCGGCGGAACCTCGCTTCTCGGAGGCACCGGCAGCGCCATCGGCTCCATGATCGGCGCCCTGGTGTTGCGCACGATCTCGTTCCTCTTCCGGATCTTCGACGTGGCGCCGCTGCTCCAGCCGCTCTTCGAGGGAATCGTGCTCCTCGCAGCCGTCAGCCTCGGCGGGTTGAAGCTGCTGCGGCTCAAGAACAGGCTCGAGGTGTTCCGATGAACACATCCGTCATGACGGGACCCACATCGCGCGGTCTTCGTCTTCGCCCCGACGACAAGCCGGTGGTCTTCGTCGCCGGATTCGTGGTGCTCATCTTGCTCGTAGGCACGGCCTACACCCTCGTCACGCAAGGCAATGCTCCGCTGTTGCAGCCGCAATATCTGTTGCAGCAGCTCCAGGTCGGATCCTTCCTCGGCATCGTCGCTGCCGGGATGATGCTCGTGATCCTGCTCGGGCATATCGATCTCTCGGTCCCCTGGACCCTGGCCGCCGCCGCCATGATGGCCACGGCCGTGGGCGGGCCCTGGGCCATCCCGGCCGGGATCGGCGTCGGCCTGATGGTCGGCATCGTCAACGGCCTCGGTGTTGCCTATCTTCGTGTGCCGTCGATGATCTTCACGCTGGGAATGAACGCCGTGATGCGCGGGCTCATGGTGGCGCATACGGGCGGCTTCGCGCCGCAGACGGCGGCGACCGACCTGATGCAATATCTCGCGGTCGCCCGCATCGGCGGCGTGATCCCGGTGGCGCTCCTCGTCTGGCTCGCCGTCTCGGTCGTCGTGGTGGTGATCCTCACGCGCACGACGCTCGGCCGTGCCATCTACGCCATCGGCAACCGCGAACGGGCAGCCTATCTCTCGGGCATCAATACGAGCCGCGTCATCCTCGTGACCTTCGCGCTCTCCGGTGCCACGGCGGGGCTCGCGGGCGTTCTCCTCGCCGGATATTCGACGAAGGCCTATCAGGGAATGGGCGATGCCTATCTGCTGCCGGCGATCGCGGCGGTGGTCATCGGCGGCACCAACATTCTCGGTGGTCGCGGGCGCTATCTGGGCACCCTTGCGGGTGTCATCCTGATTGTTCTTCTGAATTCGGTGCTCTCGATCATGCAGATGCCCGAGGCGGGGCGGCAGATCATCTACGGCGTCGTCATCATTGCGATGCTGCTCGTCTACGGGCGAGGGGAGCGCGTGACCGGGTGACGATGCATGGGAAGCAGGTGTGGAGAGGGGCGTGACCCTCTCCACGATGTCGGCGCCTCAATCGTAGAGGACCTCCGCGATCTTCGGATCGTTCATGTTCGACTTGTCGTAATAGTAGAAGCCCGTGTCGATCACCTTGTCGAGCTTCTCGCCCTTGATCGCCTTCACTGCGGCTTCGACCGTCTTGTAGCCGATGCCGACCGGGTTCTGGGTGATCGCGCCCGCCATCACGCCATTCTCGATCGCCTGCTTCTGCTGCTTGCCGGAATCGTAGCCGATGATCACGATCTTGCGGTTCATCTCCTTGGCGCCGTTGACGACGCCGATGGCGGAGCCTTCATTGGCCCCGAAGATGCCCTTGAGATTGGGATTGGCCTGCAGGATCGACTTCGTGATCTCCGTCGATTTCAGGTGATCGCCGGAGCCGTACTGGACGCTCACGATCTTGATCTTCGGATACTTCTCCTTGATCCGGTTGACGAAGCCGTCGCGCCGGTCGATGCCGGTGCGGCTGGTCTGATCGTGGACGACAAGAGCGATGTCACCTTCACCGCCGATCAGCTCGGCCATCTTGTCGGCGGCCATCGCGGCAGCGGCGATGTTGTCGGTGGCTGCGGTGGTGAGCGGGATGTCGCTGTCGACGCCCGAATCGAAGGCGATCACCGGGATTTTGGCGGCCTGCGCCTTGCGCAGAAGCGGGATCGCTGCCTGGCTGTCGAGGGCCGCGAAGCCGATCGCCTGCGGGTTCTTGGCGAGGGCGGCCGAGAGCATGTCGATCTGCTTGTCGACCATGGTCTCGCTGTCAGGCCCCTCGAAGGTGATCCGCACCTTGTAGTCCTTCGCGGCCTGTTCGGCGCCCGCCTTGACGGCCTGCCAGAACTGGTGCTGGAACCCTTTCGAGATGAGCGGGATATAGATTTCCTGAGCGCTGACCGGCCCCGTGAGGCCGACGAGAGCGCTGATGCCGATGGCACCGATCAGAGTGCGTCTGTTCAACATGGTTTCCTCCTTGATGTCATTGCTTGTCGAGGCCGGCATTCTGTTGGGCCGGTTTCGGGCTTGTCATGGGTACGGTCGGGCTTGATCTCCTTCGATGATCATGCGGATGGGTTCACCCCTGGCCTCTGCGGCGCAGGATGTCGGCGTAGACGGCGAGGATGATGATGATCCCCGTCACGACGGTCTGCCATTCCTGGGCGACAGAGAGGATTCTCAGGCCGTTCGTGAGCACGCTGATGATCAGCGCGCCGATGATCGTGCCCAGGATCGTGCCGCGACCGCCGCTGAGCGACGTGCCGCCGATGACCACGGCGGCAATCGCGTCGAGCTCATATCCCTGCCCGAGCGCGGGCTGCGCTGAATTCAGGCGCGAGGCGATGATGAGGCCGGCGATGCCACAGATTGCGCCTGAAACCGTGTAGACGATGATCTTCCAGAAATCCGTGTTCACGCCGGAGAGGCGCACCGCCTCCTCGTTGGAGCCCAGGGCGAAGGTATAGCGGCCCAGCGCGGTGCGGGTGAGAACGATGCTCGAGGCGATTGCCACGACGAAGAGGATGAGAACGCCGTTGGGGATGGGAAGAATCGGAAGCACGGCCCCGATGAGGGATTCCTGCGAGATCATCGGGAAGTTCGGCGTATCGTTGAAGTAGATGGGCCGCGTCCCGGAAATCACGAGCGAGAGCCCCTTCAGCAGCATCATCATGCCGAGGGTGGCGATGAAAGGCGGCACTTTCATCTTCGCGATGATGGTGCCCGACGTGGCGCCGCAGAGCGCGCCCGCCGCAATCGCCGCAACGATTCCGACCGGCATCGGCATGCCCCAATAGGTCAGGAACACGCCGGCGATCACCGCGCAGAAGGTCATGAGCGTGCCGACCGACAGGTCGATCCCGCCCGTGATGATCACGAAGGTCGCCGCCACCGCGAGCACGCCGTTGACGGCCGTCGCCTGCAGAATGCCGATGAGATTGTCTCTCTGGAGAAAGTTCTCGGAGGCGATGCTGAACACCGCCATGAGGGCGATCAGGCTGGCGAAAGCGAGAAGCTTCTGCCAGGCGCCCTGGCTCAGTACGGCGGATTTGATGACAGTCCGGCTTTCCTGCTCGGCAATGGTGGTCACGTCGTAGCCCCTTCGATGGCCCTGTTCTCGGTGGCGGCCGTCACGCTGCGCCGTTGCGTGGCGAGCCGCATGATGTCTTCCTGGGTCGTTCCCTCGGCCGGTAGCTCGCCGGTCAGCCGCCCTTCGCACATGACGGCGATGCGGTGGCTCATGCGCAGGATCTCCGGCAGCTCCGACGAGATCATGACGATGGCGCGTCCCTGGGCGGCAAGCGTGTTCAGGAGCTTGTAGATCTCGTTCTTGGCGCCGACATCGATGCCGCGCGTCGGCTCGTCGAAGAACAGGATCTCGCAGTCCCGCGCGAGCCATTTCGCGATCACGATCTTCTGCTGGTTGCCGCCCGACAGGAGCCGCGTCTCCTGCGTCTCGGAGGGCGTCTTGATCCGCAACTGCTTGATGTAGGAGCGGGCCGTCTCCCTGATCTCGCGCATCTTCAGGAAGGTGCGGAAGGAGAGGAAGCGCGTCAGGCAGGGCATGACGATATTGGTCGCCACATCCATGCCGGTCGCGAGCCCGAACCGCTTCCTGTCTTCCGAGAGATAGCCGATCCCCAAGCGCACGGCGTCCCGTGGCGACCGGATCTTCACCGCCTTGCCCCGCACGATGATCTCGCCGCCATCGAGCGGGTCGGCGCCGAAGATGGCGCGGGCCACCTCCGTGCGTCCGGCTCCCATCAGCCCCGCGAAGCCGAGGATCTCCCCCTTGCGCAGGCTGAAGCTCACATCGCGGATCGCAGGCTCGCGGCGGAGGTTTCTTACCTCGAGCACGATATCGTGTTTCATCAGGTCCCGGACTTCCGTCTTCGTCTCTGTCAGGCTTCGGCCGACCATCATGGAGATGATGGTGTCGACCGAGGTCGAGGCGGTGGGCATGGTCCCGATATATTCGCCGTCGCGCATGACCGTGACGCGGTCGGAGATCTCCTTCAGCTCGTCCATCTTGTGGGAGATATAGACGATGCCCACGCCCTCATCCCTGAGCTGCCGGATGATCCTGAACAGCTCCGCGATCTCCGCATTGTTCAGGGCGGCCGTGGGCTCGTCCATGATCAGGATCTTGGACTTGAACGACAGGGCCTTGGCGATCTCGACCATCTGCTGCTTGGCGACGGTGAGGCTGCCGACCTCGACGCGAGGATCGAGCCTGAGATGCATGCGCTCGAAGATGGCGGCGGCGTTCCGGTTGAGGGCGTCTTCGTCGAGAAAGAGGCCAAGAGCACGTTTGGGCTCGCGGCCGATGAAGATGTTCTGCGCGGCGGTGAGATCATTCATCAGGTTGAGTTCCTGATGGATGATGCCGATGCCGAGATCCTGCGCGGCGCGGGGGGAGGGAATGTCGACGGGAACGCCTTCGATGCGGATCTCGCCGGAATCCTTCTGGTAGATGCCTGCGAGGATCTTCATCAGGGTCGACTTGCCGGCGCCGTTCTCTCCCATGAGAGCGTGGACCTCGCCGGGAACAAGTTCGAAGCGCGCCTTTCTCAGCGCCTGCACGCCCGGGAACGACTTGTCCAGATTCTGGATCGTGACGAGCGGGGTCATGATGCGCTGTCCGCCATGCGGGAGCTGGCGAGCCATGACGGGTCGGCCGCGCCAGAGCAAGGACGCAGGATCGCGCAAATGCGCTCAAGGCACCAGGCCGCTGCGGCAGAGAGCAAATCGTTGCCCTGAACCCGCATGTGCTCCTCCGATCGTCTGCCCCCGACGACCCCGAGCCTCTTCATCCATGTCTCTCCGGCCCCGCGAGCCGGACTGGATTATTCTTGGAGAGGCTTCTTTTTGTGAGAGGATGATATTCACGAAGCGTCGAGGGAGGCAACCGAAATGATGACTGCACGGCATTCAGGCCATGCGCGAGCGGAGGGCGCCCGCAGCATCCTCACAGAGTGTGGTGAATGTGTCCGGCCATGTTTTGCGCCTTGTCCGCTTGAGCATACGCCTTAGCTTGGATCACAATGCGAAAGAGCCAGGAACGAGCGGAGCGACATATGGCGGACGACCCTATTGGAAGGACCAAGCTGGGACGCACCCATCTTGCCGTATCGAAGATATGCTTCGGCACGTCATCCTTAGGAGACATGCCCGATACCTACGGCTACGGCGTCGACGAGGAGCGCGCCAGGAAGACGATCGAGGCCATCTTCGAGAGCCCCGTGAACTTTCTCGACACATCCCGGATCTACGGTTTCGGGCGGAGCGAGGAGCGGATCGGCCAGGTCATCCGCGAGCGGGGCGGATTGCCCGAAGGCTTCGTGGTCTCGACCAAGCTGGATCGCGATCCCGAGACGAACCGCTTCGACGCGTCCCACGCGCGGCGTTCGCTGGAGAAAAGCCTGAAGGCGCTCGGCCTCGAGCGCGTCGATGTCCTGCATCTTCATGATCCGGAGCATGCGGCCTCCCTCGAGGAGGTGACCGGCCCCGAGGGAGCTCTTTCGGAGCTGTTCAAGATCAAGGAGGAGGGCCTGGCGACCGCCGTCGGGCTCGCGGCGGGGCCGGTCGAGGTCATGATGCCGCTCCTGCGCGACTGGGATTTCGACGTGCTGATCACGCATAACCGCTTCACCCTCGCCAATCGCAATGCGCATGCCATGATCGACTTCGCCTGCGCGAAGGGCATAGCGGTGCTGAATGCGGCTCCCTATGCCGGCGGCGTTCTGGCCAAGGGCACGGGATCGTACCAGCGCTATGTCTATCAGGAGGCATCCGAGGAGATGCTGGACCCGATCCGGCGCATCGAGGCGATCTGTGCCCGGCACGATGTTCCTCCCGGCGCCGCGGCCCTGCAGTTCTCGATGCGCGATCCACGGATCACCTCCACAATCTGCGGAGTGAGCCGGCCCGAGCGGGTCGCGCAGACGCTCGAATGGGCGCGATGGCCGATCCCGCAGGCGCTGTGGGATGAACTGGCCTCCCTGTCCTTCTCGACCGAGGACCCCGAGGCGACACGCGAGTACAAGCCGGGATAGCCGACATACGGGGAGCCGCCGCCATGCTGAAGAACCTCAATCCCATCCTGTCCCCCGAACTGCTCATGGTGCTGCGCTCGATGGGGCACGGCGACGAGATTGCCGTGGTGGACGCCAATTTCCCGGCCTCTGCCATGGCGCAGCGTCTCGTGCGGCTCGATGGCCTCAGCGCGACGGCGGTGACGGACGCGGTCCTGTCGGTGATGCCGCTCGAAGATTTCGTGCCGGAAGCCGCGTGGCGCATGGAGGTCGTCGGGGACCCGCAGGCCGAACAGCCGATCTTCGATGAGTTTCGTGCTGTCATCGCGCGCCACGAGGGACCCAGCTTCCGTCTCGCCACCCTCGAGCGTTTCGCCTTCTACGAGCGCGCCAAGGCGGCCTATGCCATCGTCTCGACGGGCGAGACCAGACTCTACGGCAATATCATCCTGAAGAAGGGCGTCGTCCGCTCCGAATGATGAGGCCCATGGTGGATTGCCGGAAGGCCCCGCAACCTGGCGAGGAAACATGATGCCGATCGACTCTCATCAGCATTTCTGGCGTATCGACCGGGGCGACTACTTCTGGATGAGCCCGGACGACAAGGTGCTCTACCGCGACTACGGCCCTGAGGATCTCCGGCCTCTGCTCGCCCGCCACGAGATCGACCGGACGATCCTCGTGCAGGCGGCTCCGACCGTGGCGGAGACCGAGTTCATGCTGGAGGTTGCCGAAGCCGCGCCCTTCGTTGCCGGAGTGGTGGGATGGGTCGAGTTCACCGATCCGGATGCCGCACAGACGATGGAATGGCTGGCCGCCAATCCCCTGATCGTCGGGTTCCGACCCATGGTGCAGGACATCCCTGACGATGATTGGCTTTTGCGCCCGGATCTGGCGGTTGCCTTCCGCACATTGGTCGAGCAGCGGCTCGTGTTCGATGCCCTTGTCCTTCCCCGCCACCTGTCCCGGGCGCTCGTGGTGGCGGACCGCTATCCGTCTCTTGCGATCGTCATCGATCACGGGGCCAAGCCCTTCATTCGGGAGGGACTGCTCGATCCATGGCGGGCGGACATGGCTGCCATCGCGGCCCGTCCCAATGTCGTGTGCAGGCTCTCCGGCCTGGTGACGGAGGCGCGAGCCGAGTGGACGATCGATGACCTGCGTCCCTATGTCGATCACCTTCTCCAGGTGTTCGGACCGGAGCGTCTGCTCTGGGGAAGCGATTGGCCCGTCGTCAATCTCGCCGGCGGGTATGACCGCTGGCGAGCGGCCGCGATGGAGCTGCTCGCGGGTCTCTCCGATGCGGAGAGAGTGGCCATTCTCGGCGGCAATGCAGCTCGCGTCTATCTGACGGAACGAGGCCGTCGCTGAGAGGCGTGGCACCCGTCATTGCAGCGCGAAGGCCTCCGGGTGTTCGGACGAGAAGTGCTCCAGTTCGTCCATCACCGCCTCCAGATGGGATTCCATGGCGCGGCGTGCGGCCTCTGCGTCGCGGGCCTCCAGTGCCCTGAGCAGTTCCTTGTGCTCGGCCAGCGTGACGGCATGACGGCGCGGCGAGGAGAGAAGCCGGCGCACCCGGTCGATATTGGCGCGTGAGGCCTCGATCACGGCCGCGACCCGCGGCAATTCCAGGCTGTCCACCAGGAGGGCGTGGAAGGCGAGGTCGAGAGCGTAGAAGCCGGCCCTGTCTCCCTTCGCTACCGCCTTTTCCTGTCTCTGGAGATTCTTTTTCAGCGCCGTGAGAGCGGAGGAGGGCAGACGCCGCGCCGCGGTTTCCGCCACCATCGCCTCCAGAGCCTTGCGGATCAGCATGGCCTCCTTGACCTCGGACAGGCGGATCCGCGCCGCGCGCGTGCCGCGCTGGGGGAGGATCTCCACCAGGCCTTCCGTGGCCAGACGCGCGAGCGCCTCCGACACCGGAAACCGCGATACGCCCAGCCGCGTGCAGACGAGCCCCTTGTCGATGAATTCGCCCGGCGCGAAGTCGAGGGAGACGATGGCGGAACGCAGTGATCGTTCCACCTGCTCGGTCGTGTTCCCGCGCGGCCCTCTCTCGAGGGGCTTGAGAAAGCAATATTGTTCTATCTTGTCGATCATTCTCACGGCGCTAACATGTTAGTTGATCCGGCAGGCTGACGCCATCGTCTTGTCGGGTTCACCGCGAGCGGAACCGCTCGTCCATGCTCACCAACCGGGCGAAGAACCGGATGCCTTGGGAGAATCGCCAGCATGCCTTCCGTGACCCGCCGCCTTGCGCTCGGCCTGACGGCCGCTGTTGCCCTGACTCTGCCTGCGCTGCCCGCCATTGCGCAGACGAAGCTCAAATGGGCCCATGTCTACGAAACCTCGGAGCCGTTCCATACGCAGTCCGTCTGGGCGGCGCAGGAAATCGCGAAGCGCACCAATAACCGCTATCAGATCGATGTCTACCCGGCTTCGCAGCTCGGCAAGGAAAGCGACATCAATCAGGGCCTGTCGCTCGGCACCGTTGACATGATCATCTCCGGTCCGAGCTTTGCGGCCCGAAGCTATCCACCGATCGGCATCGGCTACTATCCCTATATCTTCCGCGACGCCAATCATCTCCTCGCCTTCGCGAAGAGCGACGTGTTCAAGGAGTTGGCGGATGGATACACGGATAAGACCGGCCATCATATGGTTGCGCTGACCTATTACGGCGTACGCCACACCTCGACGAGCAAGCCGTTCAAGACCTGCGCCGAGATGAAAGGCCTCAAGATCCGCGTGCCGGATGCTCCCGCCTATCTGGCGATGCCGCGCTCCTGCGGCGCGAATACGACGCCGATCGCCTTCGCAGAGGTCTATCTTGCGCTTCAGAACGGCACTGTCGATGCGCAGGAAAACCCGCTCACGACGATCGAGGCCAAAAAGTTCTACGAGGTGCAGAAGCACATCGTGCTCACGGGCCATATCGTCGATCACTTGGCCACGATCATCTCGAAGCAGCTCTGGGCGAAGCTCTCGGATGAGGACAAGAAGATCTTCAGCGACGTCGCTCAGGAGGCGGCTGCCCGTGCCTCGGCCGAAATCCTGGCAAAGGAGAAGGAGCTGATCGAAACCTTCAAGCAGAAGGGGCTCACCATCACCGAGGTGAACAAGGAGGAGTTCCGGGACGCGGTGATGAAGAGCGTCAGCCTCGAATCCCTCGGTTACCGCAAGGCCGACTACGACAAGATCCAGGCGATGAAGTCTGAGGGACTGTAACCACGCCGGGGCCGTCGTGAGGCGGCCCCGTTCTTGTGTTTGGCGGGCCTACCTGCCGCGCTGCCGCGCCCTGATGTCGAGGACGAGGATCATCGTTTCATGACGGCTGAAGTTCATACCCAAGTCGACGCCGAAGAGCTTGCGCAAACTTTCGACGAAAGCGAGCATGCACCCGTCGATCTCTCCGAATATGCCTTTGAAGACTGGCTGGCATTGGGGCTGTTCTGGGTGATGGCGTTCGCCGTTTTCGTGCAGTTCTTCACCCGGTACGTGATGAACGACTCCTTCGCCTGGACCGAGGAGATCGCGACCAATCTCAATGTCGCGCTGGTCTTCATCGGTTCCGCCATGTGCGTGCGGATGAGCCGGCACATCCATGTGGATTTCGTCTATCGCTATGTTCCTCCACTCGTGGGGCGCATTCTCGCGACAATCGTCGACATCGCGCGCTTTGCCTTCTTTGCCTATGGCTCCATCCTGATCTGGCGCTTCATGAGCATCGTCGCGGATGAGCAGATGACGACGATCAACCTGCCGAAGAACCTGACCTATGCCTTCGTCTTCATAGGCTTTCTCCTGATGTGCTTCCGTTCGATCCAGGTGGCCGTGGCCAACTGGCGGCGCGGCTACTCCGTTCTGGAACGGCCTGAAGCTTTTGACGCTCCTCTTGCGGCGGAAACCTGATGCTCATTCTTCTCGGCTCCTTTCTTCTCCTGATGATCTTCGGGCTGCCCGTCGCCGTTTCGATGGCGGTCGCCTCGCTCCTGTATATTCTCGCCACGGACATGGTGCCGGATGTGATCGTCGCGCAGAGGATGATCGCCGGCGTCGAAAGCTTCCCGCTCCTGGCAGTTCCATTCTTCATCCTTGCCGGCAACCTGATGAACATCGCCGGCGTCACCGGCCGCATCTATTCCTTTGCCGTCGCTCTTGTCGGCTGGATGAAGGGCGGGCTGGGCCAGGTGAACATCATCGGCTCCGTGATCTTCTCGGGCATGTCCGGCACGGCCATTGCCGACGCCGCCGGCCTCGGCACGATCGAGATCAAGGCCATGAAGGATCACGGCTACAAGACCGAGTTCGCCGTCGGCGTCACGGCGGCATCCGCAACCCTTGGGCCGATCATCCCGCCTTCGTTGCCCTTCGTGATCTACGGCATGATGGCCAATGTCTCGATCGGCGCGCTCTTCCTAGGGGGGCTCATCCCAGGCGCGGTCATGACGCTGATGATGATGGCAACCGTCGCCTATTTCGCCCGCAAGAACAACTGGGGCTCGGATACGCCGTTCTCCTGGCGCCGCCTCGGCAGCGCCAGCATCGAGGTGGTGATGGTGCTGGCCTTCCCGGTCGCCGTCTGGCTCATGGTTCAGGCCGGGCTGTCCACCAACCTCTCGATCGGCATCGCGCTCGTCGTTCTCCTCGCCCTCGACTGGTATTTCGACTTCTCGGCCGTTATGGCCCTGATGGCTCCCGTGATCCTGATCGGGGGCATGACACTGGGCCTCTTCACGCCGACGGAAGCGGCCGTGGCTGCCGTGATCTGGTCGCTGTTCCTGGGCCTCGTGCGCTACCGCTCGATGACCTTGAGGAGCCTCGCCAAGGCGACCTTCGATACGATCGAGACGACGGCCTCGGTGCTCTTCATCGTCACGGCAGCCTCGATCTTCGCGTGGCTTCTGACCGTCAGTCAGGCTGCGCAGATCCTGTCGGACGCTATCCTTGGCTTTACGCAGAACAAATGGGTGTTCCTGCTGCTGGCCAACATCCTCATCCTGTTCGTCGGCTGCTTCATCGACACCATCGCCGCCATCACCATCCTGGTGCCGATCCTGCTGCCGATCGTGCTCAAGCTCGGCATCGATCCGATTCATTTCGGGCTGATCATGACGCTCAACCTGATGATCGGCCTGCTCCACCCGCCGCTCGGCATGGTCCTGTTCGTGCTGGCGAGGGTCTCGAAGCTGTCGGTGGAGCGTACGACGATGGCGATCCTGCCCTGGCTGGTGCCGCTGATGGTCGCGCTGATCGCCATCACCTATATTCCCGAGTTGACTCTCTGGCTGCCGCGGCAGATGGGTCTTGGACGATAACGAAGGGCGACCCTCATGACCTCCCCCCGCACCATCCGCCTTTCCGCCGACGATAACGTCGCGATTGCCATCGATCTCGTGAACCCGGGCGATACGGTCTCGGGCCTGACCGCCCGGGAGCGCATCCTGCGCGGCCACAAGATGGCCGTCGAACCGATCCGCGAGGGCGAACCGATCCGCAAGTTCGGCCAGATCATCGGCTTTGCCACGGCTCACATCGCGCCTGGCGAATGGGTCCATGAGCACAATGTGGGCCTTCACGATTTCGAGCGAGACTATGCCTTCTGCGAGGATGCTCGCGACGACGACCTGCTGCCGCCGGAGATGCGCGCCACCTTCGAGGGCTATCGCCGCGCTTCGGGACGAACCGGAACCCGGAATTATCTCGGCATTCTCACGTCGGTGAATTGCTCGGCATCTGTCGCCCGCTTCGCGGCGGCGGAGATCGAGCGCTCAGGCATCCTGCGGGACTATCCTGGCATCGACGGCGTAGTGGCGATCGTCCACGGCACGGGCTGCGGCCATGCGGCTTATGGCGAGGGGTTCGACATCCTGCGCCGCACGCAATGGGGATACGCCAGCCATCCGAACTTCGCCGGCGTCGTGATGGTGGGCCTTGGCTGCGAAGTGTTCCAGATCGGACGCATGAAGAAGGAATATGGCTTGGAGGAGACGGAAACCTTCCGAACCCTGACGATCCAGGAGACCGGCGGCACGCGCAAGACCGTCGAGGCGATCGCTGCCGGCATCCGCGACATGCTTCCGATCGCCGCCCGCGCGAAGCGGGAGACGCGCCCAGCCTCTGAACTCGTCCTCGCGCTCCAATGCGGCGGCTCGGACGGCTATTCGGGCCTCACGGCCAACCCGGCCCTCGGCGTCGCATCGGACCTTCTGGTGCGCCACGGCGGAACCTCGATCCTCTCCGAAACGCCGGAGATCTATGGAGCCGAGCACCTGCTGACCCGGCGCGCTGCAACCCGCGAGGTGGGCGAGAAACTCGTCTCCCGGATCCGCTGGTGGGAGGATTACACCGCTCGCAACGGCGGCGAGATGAACAACAATCCCTCTCCTGGAAACAAGGCGGGGGGCCTCACGACGATCCTGGAAAAATCCCTCGGTGCCTCGGCGAAGGGAGGACACTCGACCTTGCGCGCGGTCTATGAATATGCGGAGCAGGTGAAGGAGCACGGCTTCGTGTACATGGACACGCCCGGCTACGATCCGGTGGCGGCCACGGGTCAGGTGGCGGGCGGGGCCAACCTCATCGCGTTCACCACCGGGCGCGGCTCCGCCTTCGGCGCCAAGCCCGTGCCGTCGCTGAAGCTGGCGACCAACTCCGACATCTATCGCCGCATGCAGGAGGACATGGACATCAATTGCGGCGATATCCTCGATGGTGTCTCGCTGGAACAGAAGGGGGCGGAGATCTTCGACACGCTTCTGCGCGTGGCATCCGGTGAGCACACGAAGTCGGAGGACCTTGGCTATGGCGATCTGGAATTCGTTCCCTGGCAGGTCGGCGCCGTGATGTAGGCGGGAAGGGAATCCTCAGGACGAATGCTGCACCCGCTACGCTGCTGGCCACGATAGGACGGTGGATTCTGTCTCCACCTGCGCGCTCTTGTCGCGGCCGATCGCCAGCTTCGCGCAAGCTATAGTTCCTATCCCGAATGGGCTGCGAGCAATGACTGCTGGCATCTCATGTCTGCGAGAGGGAAGCGCAATGATTGCCCCCGTTCCCGTGAAAAGAGAGTCCGTCGTCAGCGACAAGGACTTCTATCAGCGCTTCATCGAGCTTCGATTGAAGCTCAAGACGATCGGTGCGGAAATCATCTCCGTTCATCATGCCAATCATTGGGTCGATGTGGATTGGCTGCCCCGGGGTGCGGATCGACACGCCGAGCCGACCCGTTCGACGCTCTTTCGTCTCGTTCCCGAGAGCGGCGAGCCTGCCGATGCCTTCATGCTGGCCCGCGGCGATGCCATCAGCACCGCGTTCGCGCACCAGCGGTGCTAGCCGCCCGGAGGTTCAGTGTTCGTCGGGTTCGAGGCGGTCGATTTCGTCGCTGTCGACATGTCTGAGTGTGAAGTGGAATGCGGTTCCCCCGCCAGGCGCCGACTCGGCCCAGATCTTTCCGCCATGGGACTCGACGATCGTGCGGCAGATCGACAATCCAACGCCCATGCCGCTCTTCTTCGTGGTGGTGAAGGGCGTGAAGAGCTTGCTCAGCACCTCAGGCGCGATGCCTGAACCGGTATCCGTGACGCTCACCTGAACCATTGTCCCCTCCTGTACGATTTGGGCGCGAAGAGTCAGGACGCGTTGCTCGATCCCTTGCATGGCCTCCGCCGCGTTGCGCAGGAGGTTGATCAAAACCTGCTGGATCTGGATGCGATTGACGATGACCTGCGGGCTTCCCGTGGGCAGGTCGAAGTCCACCTGAATGCCTTTCTCCTTGGCGCCGACGAGGCCGAGCGCGCTGGCCTCCTCGATGAGGCGCTGGAGGTCCTCGATGCGATGCTCGCTCTCGCCGCGGGCGACGAATTCTCTCAATTGTCGGATCACCTCGCCGGCGCGCAGGGCTTCTTCTGCGGCCTCGTCGACGGCATGCCTGAGCGCCTCGACTTCGTCTCCCTGCATGCGATCCAGAATGAGACCGCATCCCTTGAGATAGCTGGCGATGGCCGTGAGCGGCTGGTTGATCTCGTGCGCCAGGGTCGAGCCCATCTCGCCCATGGCCGTGAGGCGGGACATGTAGGCGAGTTCGGATTGCAGCTCCTGCAGGCGCATTTCGGTGTGCTGCCGCTCAGTGAGATCGCGGATGAAGGCGGTGAAGTAGCGTTCGCCTTCCCATTCCATTTCGCCGACCTGCACTTCCATCGGAAAGGTCGATCCGTCCTTGCGCTGCGCCACGGCCACACGGCTGCTGCCGATGATGCGCCGCTCGCCAGAATGGCGGTAGCGGTCGATGAATGCATCGTGCTGCTCGCGGTGGGGCAGGGGCATCAGGTACTTCACGTTGGTGCCGATGACCTCTTCAGGACGGTAGCCGAAGACGTGCTCCGCTGTCGCGCTGAAGGACCGGATGATGCCCTGCTCGTCGGAGACGATCATCGCATCGGGCACCGTTTCGAGAATGGAGCGCAAATGAGCTTCGCTCCGGCTCGACCGCTCCTCGCTTGCGCGAAGCGCGATCTCGGCGAGCTTGCGCGCGGTGATGTCCTGCACGGTGCCGATCTTGCGGATTGGGGTGCCGCCCCCGTCTAGAACGGTTCGGCCGATCGCCATGATCCAGCGCTCCTCGCCGGAACCGGCACGAACAACGCGGAAGGTATCAGTGTAGGTCAGTGGTCCTTCATGCGCCCGAGCAAAGAACTTGCGTTCCACGCGGTCGCGGTCGTCCGGATGCACGAAACGAAGAGCGGTCTCCATGTCGAGCGGCTCGCCCGATTCCAGACCGAGCAATCCGTACGCCTCCGGTGTCCATTGGCGTTCGCCCGTAACGAGATTGTCGTCCCAGATCCCAAGGCCTGTCGTCTCGACGGCCAGACGCAGGCGTTCTTCGCTCTCGCGCAGTTTCTCTTCGGCGGCACGCCGGGCCTCCCCCGCAGAGGCGGCGGTATCGTCGATCGGGCTGGAGGTCATGAAAAAGCAAGCTGAAGCGTATCAATCAAGGATTGCCGCAGAATGGCTGGCTCGGTTGGCAAAGTGAATAGGAGTTTTGGAGAAAATTCGATATGGTGCAACGTTATGTTCGGGCGCTTGGCTGAAGCGAGTTCTCAGATCACTCGCACCAGGTTCCTTGTTCTGATGGGGGGGTGCTCGGGTTTCCGGCCCCAGCGCGCCAGAAATCCCGGGATCTCCGAGGCCGCCATCGGCTTGGCGTAGAAGAAGCCCTGAACATGGTCGCAGCCGAGATGTTGCAGGCGTTGGGCCTGCCCCGGCGTCTCGACACCCTCCGCCGTGACCTGCAGCTTCAGGCTCTTGCCGAGGCCAATGACGGCCGCGATGATCGCTTCGTCGTCCGGATCATTCTCCAGGTTCCGCACGAAGCTGCGGTCGATCTTGATGTGATCGACGGGGAACTGCTTCAGGTGCGTCAACGAGGCATAGCCTGTTCCGAAATCGTCCAGGGCGATATGGATGCCGTGCTCGCGGAACTGCTCGAGGACCTTGGAGACGTTGCCAGAATTTCTGCCGAGAAGCACCGTTTCCGTCACCTCGACTTCGATGAACCGGGATGGCACCTTGATCCAGTCGAGAGTCCTCAGCATGTTGTCGACCATGCCCGGCTGGATGAACTCGGCCGGCGACAGATTGAGAGCGATCCTGCCGATGGGAAGATCGTCGTCGAGCCATTGACGCAGGTCGATGGCAACCTTCGACATGATCAGCTTGCCGATCTCCGAAGCGAGCTCATGATCCTCGAAGGCGGCCCCGAACACGGCCGGCGTGAGAATGCCTTTGCGGGGATGATGCCAGCGGGCGAGAGCCTCGAAACCGACCACCCGGCCCGTCTCGAGTGAGACCTTCGGCTGATAGAACGGAACGATCTCCTGATTGAGGACCGCGTCGCGCACGTTCCTGCCCAGGGCCACACGCTGCTCGGTGACCCGGCGCATGGTGGGGGAGTAAGTGACGACCTGATTGCGGCCCTGCGACTTCGCCTGGTAGAGCGCAATGTCGGCATCCTTCATCAGTTCCGCCGGCTCGTCGTCATGATCCGGGTATGAGGCGATGCCGATGCTGACACGCGAGACCAACGTGCGTTTTTGATAGGTGAAGGGTTGGCGTAGCGTTTCGAGGATGAGGGATCCCAGGCGCGTCGCGTTTTCGAGCTTCAGTGGTTCGACGACAAGGAGCGCAAATTCGTCGCCCCCGAGGCGAGCGACGGTGTCACAGTCCCGGACCATCGAGGAGAGACGGGAGGCGGTTTCCTTAAGCAGGACGTCGCCGGCCTCGTGGCCGAGCGTGTCGTTGATGTCCTTGAACTCGTCGAGATCGACCAGCAGCAGGCTGACGCTCGTGCCGTTCAGTCGTGCATTGGCGATCGCGGCTTCGAGGCGGCGCTGGAAAAGGCTGCGGTTGGGAAGCCCCGTCAGCGGATCGTGATTGGCCGAGCGCCAGATCTCCTCTTCGGCCTCCTTCTGATCGGTGATGTCGAAGCTTACGCCGACAATACGATCGGGGCCCGCCTTTTCAGCGCGAACCCTGAACCAGCGCAGCTCCCCATTGGGTTGCACGTGGCGGCATTCGAGGGAGTCGGAACCATAGATCTCGATGCGCTCGAGAAAGGTCTTGATCTTCGGCCGGTCGGCCGCATGAACCTTCGTGAAGAGCGGCACATCGGCGCCCGCCTCGATCCCGAGCACGGACAGCGAGTTCTCGGAACGCTTCGTCGCCTTCGTCCTTGGATTGTACTCCCAGGCCACCATGTGCGCAGCGCGCAGTGCGAGCTGGAGCCGCTCTTCGCTGTCCCGCAGCGCTTCCTCGGACTGCTTGCGCTCATGAATGTCCACGGCGATTCCGAACCACTGCTCGATCGCGCCGTTCTCGTCCTTGAGCGGCTGCCCGCGAACGATGAACCAGCGATCCGTATCATCGGAGGCGCGGCGGATCGGGACCTCGATTTCGAATGAGGATCCCTTGGCGAGTGCGTTCTGCAGGCCTGCGAGCGGCTGAGGCCACCGGACCGGGTCGATGACGGATGACCAGCCACAGCTGTTGCGCTTGTCTCGCTCCAGTCCTGTGTACTCGTGCCAATACTCGTTACAGTAGATGAACCTGCCGTTTCCGTCGCTGAACCACACCGCCTGAGGGGAGAGGAACGAGAGCGGCATGAGATCGACAAGCGTGCGAAACCTGCTCTCGCTTTCGCGCAGGTTCTGGTGAGCCTCGTGGATTTTCGAGATGTCGCGGCACACGCAGAGAAGAGATTGCGGGACGCCGTCATCGCTCATGATCGGCGTGATGGCGACGTCCCACCATTTCGGTGTCCTACTGCGGTTCCCGCGCGAGCCGAGGTAGCGTCCGACGCCGCCGGCCTTCGCGGTATCGATCGCTTCGAGCGCGTCGTCCCTGCTGGAGGTCTCGAAGAGATCTGTCCAACGGTGTCCGCGTACGGTGTCGAGTGGGCCCAACTCCATCGCCTCGAGGCCGTTATCGTTCACATGAAGAAGGGTATGGTCGAGATCCAGGATCGCGATGCAATCGGCGGAGTTCGACAGAAGACACGGATTCAGCTCTCGGCCATCGGTGATTGTCTTCTTGGAGAGCCCGAGCTGCAACTGTCCGACGATAGCCTGTGCCAATCCAACGAGTGCCTGTTCCTGCTGCCCGGAAAGACCGCGGCGACGGGCTTTGTGATCCAGCACGCACAGGGTGCCCAGAGGCAACCCGTCCATGGTCCTCAACGGCACTCCCGCGTAGAACGAGGCCCGCTGCTCTCCGGCGACGAGAGGAGAATCCTTGAACCGGGCATCCTTCTTCAGATCGGAAACGATGAAAGGAGTGGCGTTGCGGATCGTGTGGCTGCAGATCGGTAGAGTATGCGGACACTGGCCCGACGGGATCCCGTAAGATGCCTTGAACCACTGCTTGTCCTCGTCCACCAAGCTAATCAACCCAATCGATGCGTTGCATGCCTGCGCCGCGAGACGGGCCATCGCGTCGAAAAAGCTCTCAGGCCCCGCACCAGGAATGCTGAAGCTGCTGAGCGCCGCCAGCCGGTCGGCTTCGCGCCAACTCGGATCGAGACTGCTCGTAAGACTCCCTGACATGCAACAATCGCCCGACTGCTAGAAAAGTAAGCTGCTCATAAGGTGTCGGGATTCATCCGACCCAACAGGATGGCGTCATGCCGCGAGCCAAAAGCTCGATCTGTGGTGGTTAGGCTGGATCCGGGCTTAAACCGGTAAAATGGCGAGCGTCATGCGAAGCCTTCCGGGGAAGGCGTGCCATAGTGCTTACTGACTGTGCGCCTTGCGGCAAAAGCAATTCGTCATCTCTTGGATCGTAGGTTTCGGCCCAGGCGGAGTCAAGAATGCGCAAGGTCGTCGCTCGCTGAGCGCGTTAAGGTTACTTTCATAGGCTGTCGTGCATGGGGCTCGAGTATGCGGCCGACACGCGTGAAACCGGCCACGAGAGGTTCAAGCAAGATTAGACCTCTAGTCCTGCATCAGGCCAGCGCGGCGATTCGTCTCGCTGCTGTCTCATGCGGGTTTTCCGGCCGCTGGCCCCGTCCCGGCGGATGAGGAGGATTCGCAGGGGAATACGCGCGATTACGTAGAGTTATATTTCGCGATCTACGTAGTTATCATATTTCGTTACGCATATTTTAGGTTGCTGACGAAACAGCGATTCAACGGCGAAGATCCGAAATCTTGATTGTTTCCCGAGGGATAGGTCAGGCCTCGCATCGGCGACGCTTAAAACGCAACATGCTTGCGGCTTGCAGGCGAGGATTTCAGGAAAGTTAATACCCGTTAACCAAGTCCAGGTTCTTCCCTGCTTCCTTTACGTATTGCTCCTGAATATCAGCAGGAATAGTTTTCGGAGGCCGGACAAATCAAATATCCGCTGATTAAGGCGAAATAACGGCAAGGTGTAAATTGTATTGAGTAAGTAATAAAAATAAAGGCTGGGGGCCTATCATGTATATCGTTGTCGATGATCGACAGATAGTAACGTCAGGGTATGTGGCGAGCTTCAAGCGGGAAGGTGTATCTTCTATCGGCTTGGTAGCGAACGAGTTCAGCGAATGGTTGGAATCGGCCTCTGACACCGACATGGAAGCGATCCAAGGCTTTATTCTCGGTAGCTTCGAGCAGCGTGCCAGCTACGCGGAAAGCATCCGACGCCATTCCAAGGCTCCTATCATCGCCTTGAGCGATGTGAGGTCTCTCGAGGAGACGTTGGAGCTCTTCACCGCAAAATTCGATGATGTCGTTCGTAAGCCGGTTCATGTGAGGGAGATCCTTGCTCGTTCCGAGGCTGTCTGGCGGCGTGTGAATGCGAGCGTGGGAAAGTCGAGCCACGATGATGGCGACCGGCTCAAGGTGTTCTTCGACGGACGTGATCCGGAAATCGACGGCCTCCCTCTCGCCCTTCCGCGGCGCGAGCGGCATATCCTGGAATACCTCGTGCGCAAGAAGGGACATCGGCTGACGAAGAAGCAGATCTTCGATGCCGTCTATGGTCTCTACAGCGACGACGTTGAGGACAGCGTCGTGGAGGGGCATATCAGCAAGCTCCGCAAGAAGCTGCGGCAGCGCCTCGGCTATGATCCCATCGATGCCAAGCGCTACATCGGCTACGCCTACACCGGAGCCGTCTCCTAAAAGAGCGGATATGCAATCCGGGTGTGCTTGGACGCCTCCGCTTCATCGGCAGGGATGCGCCGGCCGCTGAAGGGGAGGGGAGAGCAAGCTGTCCATGACTGACATGAGAGTCGGATCTTTCAAGGATCCGGCTCTCTTCGTTCCAAGGTCCGCAAAGGTCGGCATTGTCTGGACGAAAAGGCCGACGCGCTGCGGCGCCCGGTTCGCGCCTGTCAGCGAGATCCGCGCAGTCGAAATCCGGAAAGAGTGACTTTTCCAGAGCCTTGGCCAGCTTGACGCAAGGTAGAGCCACTAGTGTCGGGGAACCGAACCATAATGCCTTGTTCCATGTCCATGCCTTTCACGATCTACAGCAAAATCGGACTGCCCGTCGTCGCCGATCTCGTCGCGCCGATCTTCATGACGGGCAATGCTGCCGTTCGTGAGCAGAGGCCGTCATCCGTCAACGGGATTGCGGCGCTGTACTCGCCCGGCCCGTTTTCCGACATGGTTCAGGTCGATCGGATCGATACAACCCGTAACGTTGCGCGCAGACCTGGCAGCGATGCCCTGATGCTTATGCAGAAGAGTGCTGGCAGGACAGGATCGTCCGTCCCTCGGAATGCAGCCCACGAACTATCTCGCCGAACCAGCCCTCTTGGAAAGGAAGTCTCCACTTCCTTGCGCCAAAGTAAGGCCGCCTAGTTCGAGGCGTCACGCGGTCAGAGCCAACCAGTTACGATAACCAGAGATGAGATACGGCGATGGACGACCTTCTCCTTGAGTTTCTCACAGAGACCAATGAGCATCTTGAAACGGTCGATGTGGAGATGGTCCGCTTCGAGCAGGATCCGAACAATCAGGCGATCCTGAGCAACATCTTCCGCCTGGTTCACACGATCAAGGGGACCTGCGGCTTCCTTGGGCTCCCGCGCCTGGAGGCTTTGGCTCATGCGGCCGAAACGCTGATGGGCAAGTTCCGTGATGGCATGCCGGTGACGACCGCGGCCGTGTCGTTGATCCTGACAACGCTCGACCGCATCAAGGAGATCCTGGGCGAACTGGAGCGTCACGGCACCGAGCCGCAGGGCGACGACAACGATCTGATCGAAGCGCTCGATGCCATGGCGTTGGGCCAGAGCCCTGCTTCTGCATCGAATGCCGCTCCGGCCAGCGCACAAACCGTCGGTACTGTCGTTCATCAGGTGCTCGAGCGTGAGCTCAAGCCGGGAGAGGTTTCTCTCGACGAGCTGGAGCGCGCCTTCCAGGAGGCGCCGGGCCCCGACACGGACACGACATCGGGAACGCTGGTCTATCAGGTGCTAGAAAGAGCTCTCAAGCCCGGCGAGGTTTCCCTCGACGAACTCGAACGCGCCTTCCGGGAAGCGCCGGGCCCGGACCCCGTCGCACCGCAAAAGCCTGCCACGCCCGCGGCGCCCTCGGCCGTCGCGCCCGCAAAGGCGCCGAAGAAGGATGCCGAGGCTTCCGACCATGAGGGCAGCGAGGGCGTTGCCGGCAAGGTTCAGACGATCCGCGTGAACGTGGACACGCTCGAACATCTCATGACGATGGTGTCGGAGCTGGTGCTGACCCGCAATCAGCTCCTCGAAATTGCGCGGCGCAACGCCGAGGATCACGGCTACAAGGTGCCGCTGCAGCGCCTGTCGCAGGTCACCGCCGAGCTGCAGGATGGCGTGATGAAGACGCGCATGCAGCCGATCGGCAATGCATGGCAGAAGCTGCCGCGCGTCGTGCGGGATCTGTCGAACGAACTGTCGAAGCAGATCGAGCTGGTCATGCAGGGCGCCGATACGGAGCTCGACCGACAGGTGCTGGAGGTCATCAAGGACCCGCTCACCCATATGGTCCGCAATTCGGCGGATCACGGCATCGAAAGCCCCGCCGAGCGCCGTGCGGCGGGCAAGCCCGAGAGGGGCGTCATCCGCCTCAATGCCTATCATGAGGGCGGATCGATCACGATTGAGATTGCCGACGACGGCAAGGGGCTGAATTACTCGGCGATCCGCAGGAAGGCCCTGGAGAGGGGCATCGCCAGCGAGGCGGAGCTGGAGCGGATGAGCGACGCCCAGGTGGGCAAGTTCATCTTCCATCCTGGCTTTTCGACGGCCGCAGCCGTCACCTCCGTGTCGGGCCGCGGCGTCGGCATGGACGTGGTCAAGACGAATATCGAGCTGATCGGCGGAACCGTCGATATCCGCTCCGAACCGGGACGCGGCACGACCTTCACCATCAAGATCCCGCTGACGCTGGCGATCGTCGCGGCTCTGATCGTCTCGTCGAAGGACCAGCGCTTTGCGATTCCGCAGGTCGCGGTCTCCGAACTCGTCCGGGTCTCTCCGGCATCCGAGCATTCCATCGAGCGGATCAATGGAACACCCATCCTGCGCCTGCGGGACCGGCTGCTTCCGATCGTGCCGCTCTCGAAGATCATGCGCCTGTCCGGCGACGAGGAGGTCGATACGGGCTTCGTGGTCGTCACGCAGGTTGCGCAGCAACGGTTCGGCATCCTGGTCGACGGCGTCTTCCACACGGAAGAGATTGTGGTCAAGCCGATGTCCTCCAAACTGCGGCACATTCAGCTGTTCTCGGGCAACACCATTCTCGGCGACGGCGCCGTGGTGCTGATCGTGGACCCCAATGGTCTGGCCCGGATGGTCGGCTCGGGATCCCAGGACAATCAGTTCCAGGCGGATGCCTCGTTTGAGCAGGCGATTGTGGCGGCGGAGGAGCTGACGAGCCTGCTCGTGTTCCGCGGTGGTGGCGACACACTCAAAGCGGTTCCGCTCTCGCTGGTCACGCGTCTTGAAGAGATCGACGCCTCCACCATCGAGTGGGCGAGCGGCCGCCCCGTGGTCCAGTACCGCGGCCGCCTGATGCCGATCGTGCCCTGCGACGACGATCTCGAGATCCGCAGGCAGGGCATGCAGTCGCTTCTGGTGTTCTCCGATGGCCAGATCGCCATGGGCCTGGCCGTCGCAGAGATCGTCGATATCGTCGAGGACAAGCTCGACATCGAACTCCTGGCGGAGCGCTCCGACCTCGTCGGCTCGGCCGTGGTGCGCGGACGGACCACCGAAATCGTCAACATCGCACATTACCTGCCGATGGTCCTCGAGACCTGGTCGCGCTCCGATCACAGGAACAGACAAGGCAACTCGTTGCTTCTCGTCGACGGCTCCAACTTCTTCCGGGACATGCTGGTGCCGGTCCTCAAGGCGTCGGGGTATCGCGTGCAGACGGCCGCCACAGCGCAGGATGCGGCCCGACTGCTCTCGACAGGCGCCCAGCCCAACTTCATCGTCGCCGATCTCGAGCTGCCGGGGCATTCCAGCTTCGCATTCATCGCGACGCTGCGCGCGGATGCACAGTACCGCGCCATACCGGTCATCGGATTGACGCTGAAGCCGGATCCGCAGCTGCTTGCGCTCGCGCGGAGATTCAAAATCACGGAAGTCGTGTCCAAGATTGACCGCCGAGGCCTTCTGTCGGCCCTGGCGGAACTCGGCGGATCGCTTGAAGAGGCTGCATGACCATGAACGCCATGAGCACCGGCACCTACGAGGCGCCAAGAGCTTATTCCAAGGAAATGGAATTCATCACGGTGACGGTGGCTCGCCAGCTCCTCGGCCTGCCGATCAATCGTGTGCACGATGTCTTCGTCGTCAGCGAGATGACGAAGGTTCCCCTGTCCCAACCGGAGATCGCCGGCCTGCTCAACCTTCGCGGCCGTGTCGTGACGGCGGTCTCGCTTCGCAGCCGCCTCGGCCTTGCGGAAGACGAAAAGACAGGGCGCCGGATGGCCGTCGGCCTGGAGAACCATGGCGAGGCTTACGGTCTTCTCGTCGACGAGGTCGGCGAGGTGCTCAAACTCGATCCGGACGAGATGCAGCCGAATCCGGTTCACATGGATCGGCGCTGGGTGAGTCTGTCCCAAGGCGTGCATCAGCTTCAAGGGGAGCTGATGATCGTTCTCGATGTCGACGCCGTTCTTGCCTTCGGAGCCGAACGGGAAGCTGCATGAGCATTGTCTCCTGAACCGTTTTCATCATCTAACTAGATAGGATACGTCACTGTGAGCCTAGATCTTTCCACCCCCGTCCTCGTCGTTGACGATTACCAGACGATGGTGCGGATTCTCCGCAATCTTCTCAAACAGATCGGTTTCACCGATGTCGACGATGCCTCCGACGGGCAAGCCGCGCTTGAGAAGCTCCGGGCCAAGAAGTACGGCCTCGTGATCTCGGACTGGAACATGGCGCCTATGACCGGGTACGAGCTGCTCCAGCAGGTTCGTGCCGATGCGGAACTCAGCAGCCTGCCGTTCATCATGGTCACGGCGGAAGCCAAGACCGAGAATGTCGTCGCCGCCAAGAAGGCAGGCGTGAACAACTACATCGTGAAGCCCTTCAATGCCGAGACGCTTCGCTCGAAAATCAGCACTGTCTTCGGTGCCTGATCAGATTGCGGTATGAGTCATGAACCCACGCAAGAGCTATCGCATCGAGGCTGGTTTGCCCTCGGATCTGTTGGACGAAGGGGCTATCGAGCGTCATAACGAAGTCATGAACATGCTTGCGGCGATCAAAGATGCAATCGCTCCCGCGAAGGAGCTGTCTCTGTCGCTCATTGAGGAGCATCGCAAAGATATGCAGGAAGCGATGCGCTTAAAGGTCGAGCTGGACTCGATCTATGAGGCTATCGAGCGCACGAAGCGAGAAATCGCTACGCTGCGCTATGCCGGTGCCCAAGGCAAGGAGATCAACCGCGTCACCGACGAGCTCGGCGCCATCGTCATGGGAACCGAGGCCGCGACCAACTCGATTCTCGCGGCCGCCGAAAGGATCGACGAGCTGGCCGGAAACCTGGCGGCACGCCTTTCCGGCGGCGATCAGGAATTTGCCCGCGAGATCTCCGATCAGGTCATCAGCATCTTCGAAGCCTGCAACTTCCAGGACATTACCGGACAGCGCATCAGCAAGGTCGTGAATGCCATGCGCTTCGTCGAGGAGCGCGTGCACGAGATGATCGAGATCTGGGGCGGGCTCGAGAGCTTCAAGGATATCGAGACCTTCGAAGAGCAGCGCCAGGGCGATGCCGCTCTCCTGAACGGGCCTGCTCTCGACACGGACAAGGATATCACGTCCCAGGATGCGATCGACGCTCTGTTCGGCTGATTTCGCTTGCTCTTCAGGGCGTCCGCTCCCGGGCGCCCTCCCTGCGTCGGCGCAATGCCATCACGCAAGCGGGGGCCTCAGGTTTCCGCCGTCAGCAGGCGATCGAAGAAGCTTCGGACCGTCGCGGTTCTGAGCAGCTTCGACAGAGCGTTCGCACTGCTCTGATCCGCAGCGAGCATGACGCCGCCGCAGACGGTGCCATGGCCCGAGAAACGGTAGCGTAGCACGTTGGCGGGCTGCAGGCCGCCTCCCGCTCGCGCGACGAAGCCCTGGAGCGCCCCTGCGCGGTCGGTGCGGCCGTTCTCGAGGCCATATCCAGCGAATTGTCCCTTGAGCGCCTGAGGCACGATCCGCATTCTCCGGTCCTTGCGGTAGGCGATGCCCATCTGGGTGCTGGCGAGAGCGGCAACGATCTCGGGGTCGAAGTGGAGGAAGCCTTCGAAGGAAACCGGGCGGGCATGTGTCGTGAAGTGATCGTAGACTGCGATCGCATGCAATCCGTTCAGGCACACGAAGATCCGACGATGATCATACTCGGGGCCGTGCACATTGGTCCGGATATGAAAAAGGCTCGCCTCTTCGAGTATCTCCTGAGCCTCGATCCAGCCGGTCCCGGCCGTCTGCTCCCGTCCGTCGGGAAGGGCGACGTTGTGGGCTCTGGAGGACATCAGGAACTGGCGTGCCGCTCCACCCTCATGAAGATCGGACCCTCTTGGATCGATGATCCATGGGATGCCGTTGGCGGAATAGACGAAAGACGTACAGTCGAAATGTCCGTGCTCGTGCTGCCGCCCGGAGAGTGAGGTGCAGAAGTAGCTCCACTGCGCCGTCCGCACGTAGTGACGGGCCGCGATGATACCCTCATCCGGCGGACAGAAGACCCGGTGCCCGGTCGGATAGGCGAGTTCCGCGGCAAGATCGCGGTCGGACAGCAGCGCTGTGCCGTAGCCGGAGAGCAGGCGCCGCAGCCAGGCGGCATGGTGATAACCATGAGGAGCGTCGCCGAAAGCTGGCAGAGAGCCTGAGGGACTCGTGACGGCAACGATGGTGCGCAGGCCTTGCCGAAGGCGGGCGATCAGATCCTCCCGGAAATCCGCCGGTTCCGCTTGAGACTCGAGATACTTGGCGAGGATCAGGCCCAGCGAGATCGCCTCCAGGCGGAAATGGAGGGATTGTTCCACGAAGATCCCGTCCTCATCCACGATGCGCTCGAAGCCGTCGCGCAGATGCGCCAGGGCAAGGGAGCTCCAATAGGTGGCCAGCGGAATCCGGGGCAGGGCGTGTGAGACCGACAGAAGGGCACAGGCCGCGTGGATATGCACGAGAGAATGGGCGAAGACATTCTGGCCCACGATTTCCGCCAGAGCGAACGCGTGCCGCACGAGTTCGGCGAGGAGCGCCATGATCTTTCGTGAATCGATCGCTTTCGGCCTGCGCGCGCTCAGGGACAGGAGAAGCAGAAGCGCTTCCGTGCGGGCGGACAGGGCGAGGGGATGGGCGCTGATCGGGTCCTGCGGCTGCCCCCAGGGATTGGCAAGCGACCAGGACAGAGCCGCATCGACGGCGCGCGGAAGGTTGTCCGGATCCTCACCCGCCTGGGCGAGCTGACAGAGCCAGGACAGGGATTGAAACTCCTTGCGCCATGCCGGCGATTGGAAAGGATCCTCGGTCCAGGTCAGTGTCTCGGGCAGGTGCCACGACGGAAAATCGCCGAGCGTCAGCTCGCCATTCGCGAGAGACGGCCTTGTGTTCGATTGCAGCGTGTTGAGCTTGTCGTGAAAGGTGAAGGGCGCGGAAACGGCCTTCGGATCAAGCAATTGCTTCAACAGAGCGGTTCCGGGCTCCGACGCATCCAGGGTCCCATCGAGCTGCGCGATGAGGCTCCTCAGGAACATCACCGCATCGGGTGACTCGTCGCCCGAAATCGTCTCGAGCAGCAGATCGTCCTCGAGCGACACCTCGAGGGGCATCACCAGGCTCATCCTGGATTGATCGCTCGAGGCCTGAAAACCGATCGACACGGTGACTGCTTCAGGAGGAGGGGTGAGATCGAGCGTAAAGCGTCTCGCCTGCCGATGAACGGGAAGCTCGATATAGGCGCCGATCTCGGGTGCAGCGGATGCCTCGGGGTAGGGGGGAGGAAGCGCTTCCCCCTTCGCATCGCGATAGACGAGGCGCACGAGAGCCCCGTCGCTGCCGGACGCCTCATGGATGAGCTGCCCACGAACCAGGAGCCGCCGCTGCCCGACAACGGCATAGCGAAACCAAACCGGCGTCGCGCTCAACGCTTTCCACGTCCGGCGTGGATGCGCCATTTCGCGAAGCACGTTCTGCGGGGGGACAATGGGGGGCTCGAGAGGTGCAGCCTGGCGCAGCTTCGGATCACGAATGACAAAGGGATGCGAATTGCGCCAGCTGCGGATGCTGACGGCCAGGCTCCTCGTGGGAGCGGGGATGAAGAAGCTGCAGGAAACCTTGCAGAGGCCGCCCTCGCGTCCACCATAATCGGGCCCCCCGACGGGCCAGCTGTGCGGATCGAGCTGTGACCTGAGGAGCCCCGGAACATAGGCGAAGTCGATGCTGGATCCGTCCTCGGTCAGGAAATCGATTCCGATGAACGCGATGTCGTGAGCGGCCCGGCTTTCCTCCTGCGGGTCCCACTGAACCTGAAAACTCAGCTCGCACCAGGCATCGGCCTCGACGCCGGCGAAGTTCAGCGTGATCCGTGACCAGCGATTGCTGTTGGAGACGATGTATGGGGTTTCGTCGGCATCGGTGGAGGCGTCGCCGAACATGCTGCTTCGAGTGGGGGAAATGCTTCGTGGGGGCAGCATGAGGGCGGTGTGTCTCTTCGCTTCGGGAAACCTGGCCACTCTACAGCACATCGGGCATGAAGCGTGGGGCTGTCTGTGGATTCGTCCGTGAGGCTGGGGCGGGCCCAGTCAGTTGATCGTGGCCGCTTCGACGAACAGGGCCATTCGAATCAGCTCGGACAGGCTGCGCGCCTCCATTTTGGCCATCACGTTCGACCGATGAATCTCGACCGTGCGGATGCTGATATTGAGTTCATGCGCAATGATCTTGTTGGCCTTTCCCTCGACGAGGCGATCCAGCACCTGCCGCTCTCTCTGCGAGAGGGCCTGGAGGCGGGCCTGCGTTCTGAGCAATTCCTGGCTGCGTCGGACGCTCTTCTCGTCGCAGACGAGGGCGAAGCGCACAACTTCCAGGAAACGATCTTCGCGGAACGGCTTCTCCAGGAAGTCGATCGCTCCGGCCTTCATCGCTTCGACGGCCAGTGGAATATCGGCATGGCCGGTCATGACGACGACGGGAGCATTGAAGCCTCGTTCGTTGAGACGCCGGATGAACTCAATGCCGTCGATGCCCGGCATCCGCACATCGGTAACAATGCAGCATCGTCCCGGATCCTGCACCTCTTTCAGGAATGCCGTGGCGGATTCATACAGGCGAACGTTCAATCCGGCGGAGACCAGGAGGAAGGAAAGCGCCTTCCGAACTCCCAGATCATCGTCCACCACATACACGACCGCCCCGCTCGACATTGGGCATGCTCTCCTGCTCAAAAATGCACTGCTGAAAAGGAAGGGCGCACTTCGGGCGCGAGACCTAAGCTTTTAGGAATTTCGTCATGTGCCCCCAAGATGCCTGACATTGTTGCCAAGATCAGCATCGCCTGCCTCGTGCTCGTACCCCGCTCGGAATTCTTCTTCAAGTTCTCTTACCGAGTCCTGCTTGTGTGAAAAGTCGCACTCAACAGCAACACTCTGTGCGCCTGTTCTTTATTGGCAGGATAATGGATCGGTGAAAATCAACCGTGCGGCGAATGGCAATAAATTGCCAGCACACGTGGTATCGGAACAACACTAAGTCGAAATATTGTAACGCATTCTGTGCGTGCGGTAGTCAGGCGCCTCCATCCAAACACGGCCTGCGTCCAGCCTGGGAAACGAAGCGCAAGAGTCCCCGACGCCACCGTCAGGCAAGGCTGGACAGCCTCATGCAAGGTTGCATGGGTAAACCCAACTTAACCATGATGGTTGGGAGATCTCTGTGACATCACCTGTCTACTTGTTCGATCTGGCATCGCGACAGGCGCAGTGGCTTGCCGCACGACAGACCACGATCTCAGGAAATATCGCGAACGCGAACACCCCAGGATACCGGGCAAGAGACGTCGAGCCCTTCGCGGACGTGCTGGACAAGACGAAGCTCCAGATGGCGGCGACCGATGCCGGGCATATCGGCTTCGACGCATCCAGGCCAGAAGCCGCCAAGGTGAAGAAGGCAGACAGCTGGGACACCGTCTATTCCAAGAACTCCGTCAGCATGGAGCAGGAACTGGTCAAGGCCGCCGAAGTCGATCGCCAGCATTCGCTGAATACCAGCATCGTCAAGGCCTTCCATCGGATGTTCATGTCAAGCGTGAGGGCATAAGAATGGTCGATCCTCTGATTGCTTCGACGAGACTCTCCAGCGCCGGCCTCGAGGCTCAATCCGCGCGTCTGCGAGTCATCTCCGAGAACGTCGCGAATGCGCAATCCACCGGGCGGACACCGGGCTCGGACCCCTATGCCCGCAAGACGATCACCTTCAAGACGGAACTCGACCGCGCGCTGGGCGCGGCCTCGGTCGCCGTCAAGGACATCGGTCAGGACGATACGCCCTTCCCGGTCGAGTACGACCCCGGCAATCCGGCGGCCGACGAGAACGGCATGGTCAAGAAGCCGAATGTCAACATGCTGCTCGAGATGGCCGACATGCGCGAAGCCAATCGGTCCTATCAGGCCAACCTGCAGATGATGAAGCAGGCGCGCGCCATGATCTCCGCAACGATTGATCTGATGAGAGGCTGACATGATCAGTGCCGCATCTTCCATTTCTTCCATGATCGACCGGCCGGCCGGCGTCAGCTCCGTCACCTCGTCCGGCGTCAGGTCGGTGGCGGGAGCGGTCGGCACGGGAACGCCTCAGGTCAGCTTCCTCGACACCATGGCGCAAGTCGCTTCTTCCTCCATCGATACGCTGAAGACCGGCGAGGCGGCCTCGATTGCCGGCATTCAGGGCAAGGCATCGGTGCAGCAGGTGGCCGAAGCGGTCATGGCTGCGGAACAAACCCTTCAGACTGCGATTGCGATCCGCGACAAGGTCGTCGCGGCTTATCAGGAAATCGCGCGGATGACGATCTAAGGAGAGCACCATGAGGGCGCTTGCAATCGCTGCCACGGGCATGAATGCCCAACAGCTCAATGTCGAAGTCATTGCCAACAACATCTCGAACGTCAATACGACGGCATTCAAGGGTGCCCGCGCCGAGTTCACGGATCTTCTCTACCAGGCTGAGCGCGCGCAGGCGGTGCCCAACCAGACCGGGTCGAGCCCTGTTCCGGAGGGAGCGATGCTCGGCCTCGGCGTAAGGACGGCCGCCATCCGCAACCTGCACCGCCAGGGATCTCTGACCAACACCGCGAACCAGTTCGATCTCGCTCTCAACGGCCGCGGCTGGTTCCAGGTCAGTTCTCCTAACGGCGATATTCTCTACACGCGGGCTGGCGCCTTCAACAAGGATGCCAATGGTCAGCTCGTCACCCTCGACGGCTATACGCTCAACCCGACGCAGCCCATCAACATCCCGGCCGACGCCCTCGAAGTAACTATCAACGAATCAGGGCAGGTCTATGCAAAGATGGCCGGTCAGCAGGAGCCGGAGGAACTCGGTCAGCTGAGGCTTGCGATCTTCGCCAACGATGCCGGCCTGGAGCCGGTCGGCAACAATCTTTTCCGCGAGACGCTCGCATCCGGTGCACCCAATGAGGGCGCCCCTGCCGATCCGGGATTCGGCCGGATCCACCAGGGCTATCTGGAGGCGTCGAACGTCGACGCGATCAAGGAGATCACGAACCTGATCACGGCGCAGCGTGCGTTCGAGATGAACTCGAAGGTCATCCAGGCCGCTGACGACATGGCAGGAACCGTCTCCAAGGGCATTCGCTAATTGAACCGACCGGGGAAGCGTTCGATGAAAACCATAACTCGCCTTGCCCTCGTCGCCGCCATGGTTGCCGGAGCCGCTCCTGCGCTCGCGGCCGAGGGGCGCATTCTCCCCGTTCCGGTGGTGACGATCTATCCTGGCGACACGATCAGCGATTCCATGATCAAGGACAGGACGTTTCCTGCCAACTACCGCTTCCGTACAGCCGTCGTGGAATCGCCGCGCGTCCTGGCCGGCAAGACAGCGCGCCGCACCCTGCTGCCGGGCGAACCGATTCCCATGAACGCCGTCGACGATCCGAAGCTCGTCACCCGCGGCATGCAGACCGCCATCATGTTCGAGGAAGGCGGTCTGTCGATCGTCGGTATCGGCATTCCCCTGCAATCCAGAACATTGGGCGAGACCGTCCAGGTGAAGAACGTCGACAGCGGCCGCGTTATCACGGGCCGGGTTCAGGCCGATGGCAGGATCAGGATCGGCATCCAATGATTCTGCGTTTCGTCGTTCTTCTCATCACGGCTCTCCTCTCGTCCCACGCCATGGCTGCCACGCGCATCAAGGACGTGGCGAACGTTCAGGGCGTGCGCGACAACCAGCTGATCGGCTACGGCCTGGTCATGGGACTTCAGGGAACAGGCGATACCTTGCGGAACTCGCAGTTCACCGAGCAGGCCCTGCAATCCATGCTGGACCGCATGGGCGTGAATGTGCGCGACGTCAATCTGCGCACCCGGAACGTCGCAGCCGTGATCGTGACGGCCGATCTTCCTCCCTTCGTCGGCGTGGGGTCGCGGATCGACGTGACCGTCACCTCGATGGGCGACGCCACGTCCCTCAAGGGCGGCACCTTGATGCTCACGGCCCTGCAGGGAGGCGACGGCCAAGTCTATGCCGTGGCGCAGGGAGCCATCGTCGTATCCGGATTTGCGGCCCAGGGGCAGGCGGAGTCATTGACCTCCGGCGTGGCGACGGCGGGACGCATCGCGAACGGCGCTTTGATTGAGCGCGAGGTCCGCGGCGGCTTCGATGCCGTGGACACGCTGGCCTTCGAACTGAAGAACCCGGACTACAAGACCGCGACGCTGATCACCGATGCGATCAATCAGTTCGCGCAGGTTCGCTACGGCATGCGCGTGGCTGCGCCGCGCGACTACCGCACGGTCGTCCTCCAGAAGCCGAAGACGATCGCGGCGACCCGCTTCATCGCCGAGCTGGGGGATCTGGAGATCCGGCCCGATACGCCGGCGCGCATCGTGGTGGATCAGCGCACAGGAACCGTGGTCATCGGCAAGAACGTCCAGATCTCGACCGTCGCCATCACCCATGGCGCCCTGACGATCCGTGTCACGGAGACGCCGGAAGTGTCGCAGCCGGATCCGTTCTCCCTGGGACAAACCGCCGTCGTCCCGCGCACGCAGGTCTCGGCCGCGGAAGAGCGGGTTCCTCTTGCCATTGTCAGGGGTTCCGATCTCCAGACGCTGGTGAAGGGCCTGAACCAGATGGGACTCAAGCCTTCCGACGTGATTGCCATTCTCCAGGCGGTCAAGACTGCCGGAGCCCTGCAGGCGGAGCTCGTGGTGCAATGACGACATTCATGAACGTTTCCGTGCTTCAAAAGAGTGTACTTGCAACGCTCCTCGTGATCGGCGCGGCAGGATCTGCCGTCGCTCAGGAGAAGGCTCCTGAAGCCAAGAGCAATGCCTATTGCGCCAACATCGCGGATGCCGCCGCCGATGCACGATATGCCCTCCAGAAGGAAGAGCTCGCCAAGATCGAGAAGGAGATCGAAGGGCGTCTCAAGATCCTCGAGGCGAAGCGTGCCGAATACGAAGAGTGGCTGAAGCGTCGCAACGAAGTGCTGCAGAAGGCCGACGAGACCATCGTCTCGATCTACTCGCGGATGCGCCCGGATGCGGCCGCGTTGCAGCTCGCCAACATGGACGAGGAGATCGCGGCGGCCGTCATTGCCAAGCTCAACCCGCGCTCGGCCAGCGCCGTCTTGAACGAGATGGAGCCGGCCAGGGCGGCGCAGCTCGCCAACATCATCACGGATGCTCCGAAGCGTGTCTCGAGCAACGGGGGTTAAGGAATGAAGTTCCTCATCGCCATCGGCAGCCTCTGCCTTCTTGCCGCCTGCGCCACGCGCCCCGAGGAGATCGGCCGCGAGCCGATCATGACCCCGGTCGGAGCGGGGATCCCCGTCGCGCGGGAACCTATTCCGCAGGTGTTCAGGAGCACGGCAAGCTCGGCGCCGAATTCGACCTGGAGCAATGCCAGCGCCGACCTGTTCACCAGCCCCCGGGCGCGGCAGGTGGGCGACGTCGTCACGGTCAATATCCAGATCGACGACAAGGCCGAGTTCGACAATGCGAGTGACCGTTCGCGTTCATCCTCCGTCGGGGCCGGTCTCGGATACGGGTTCAACTTCAAGGGCTGGCAGGCCGACGGCTCCGCCGATATCGACCTTGATTCGACATCCTCGTCCAGGGGCAAGGGAACGATCGACCGGTCGGAAAAGCTGCGCCTGTCGGTTGCTGCCGTCGTCACCGAGGTCCTTCCCAACGGCAATGTGATCATCAGCGGATCGCAGGAGGTCCGGGTGAATTACGAACTCCGCGTTCTCAATATCGCCGGCATCGTGCGCCCGCGCGACATCTCGCCGAGGAACACGATCAGCTATGACAAGATCGCGGAGGCGCGCGTGTCCTATGGCGGCCGTGGACGCCTGATGGAGGTTCAGCAACCCGCCTACGGCCAGCAGATCTACGACGCGGTGGCTCCGTTCTAAGCAGGTCCGAGCAAAACAATGGCAGAAAACCTCGCATTGCCTGTTGCGGCAGGACAGATCGAGAAGAAGGGCGAACGCAGGAGCATAATCCTCACGCTCGCTCTCCTGACGCTCCTCTCCGCCGTGATCGGCGGCGGGTTCGGCTTTGCGATCGTGACGAGCATTGAGAAGCGGGTCGAGGAGAAGTTCAAGGCGCAGCCCGAGAAGTCGGAGATCGTCAGCCCATATACCGGCGACATCGCCATCCGGAGGCTATCCCCTGTCGTGACCAATCTCATGGGCTCGGACAGCGACTGGATCAGGCTCGAGGCGTCGATCGTCTATAAGAGCCTGCATGAATTCAATGCCGATGTCATGGCCGCCGAGGCGCGCCAGGATGTACTCGCCTATCTGCGCACCGTGTCGCTGGCGCAGATCCAGGGCCCCAGCGGTCTGCTTCACGTGAGAGAGGACCTCAACGAGCGCGTGAAGCTTCGCTCGAAGGGCACGATCCAGGAACTCGTTCTCGAAACCCTCGTCGTCCAGTGATCCGGGTGAGGGATGCTCGGACAGATATTGTTGATATTTTCATGATGCAGACCTTTTCCAAGAGCCTTCGTTGCTTCGCCGCGGCATCCGTTCTCCTGACAGCTTGCGCCACGAGCGCCGCTGCCCAGGTGCCGAGCCTCGAGGCGTTGCTGCCGCCGGGCGATGGCGCCGCGAGCGGCAGGATCATTCAGATCGTCGCCCTGCTGACGGTTCTTTCCCTGGCTCCCGGCCTCCTGATCATGGTGACGAGCTTCACGCGATTCGTCGTGGCCTTCTCGTTCCTTCGATCTGGGCTGGGGCTTCAGAGCACGCCGGCCAACATCTTCCTGGTCAGCCTGTCGCTGTTCATGACGTTCTTCGTCATGGGTCCGACCTTCGACAGGGCATGGAACGAGGGCGTCCGCCCTTTGACAGAAAACCGAATCACGGAAGCCGAGGCGTTCTCGAAAACGACTGAGCCCTTCCGTGAGTTCATGCTCTCGCACGTTCGCCCGAAGGACCTTCAGACCTTCATTGACCTTGCCTCCCAATCGTACCCGACTGCCGGCGAGGGCGAGAAGATCGATCTGCGGGTTCTGATTCCGGCCTTCATGATCTCCGAATTGAGGCGCGGGTTCGAGATCGGCTTCCTGATCGCTCTGCCATTCCTGGTGATCGACATGATCGTGGCGACGCTCGTGATGTCGATGGGCATGATGATGATGCCACCCACGGTCCTCGCACTCCCGTTCAAGGTCCTGTTCTTCGTCCTGATCGACGGCTGGAACATCCTCGTGAGCGGCCTGGTGAGGTCCTACTTCTAGCTTTTCCTGTGGAACGGAAGGCCTCGCAAGCGGGGCCTGGAAAGAGCGCAGCAATCTTCGCACAAGGTTAACAGGGCACAACAGGATCTCGACATCATCCATTCTTGCCGAGATCGTTCATGCCCGGTCGTCAACATGCCGAAAGATTGTGGGCCAGCCTGATGCAGCTCGGGGCGCGCCGATTGGCCGCCCTGGCAGCCATCGGGCTCGTCGTGTTCCTTGCGGTTGGATTCGGCGCCTATTATCTCAGCCGCCCCGCCCAGGAGATGCTCTATACCGGCCTTGATCGCGAGGATATCGGTCGCATGGGGACCGTCCTGAGGGATGCGGGCATTCCCTTCGATGTCAGCTCGGACGGCACGGCTCTGCTCGTCAGCTACGGCAACACCGCCCAGGCGCGCATGCTGCTTGCCGAGAAGGGACTCCCGCACAGCACCAAATCGGGATACGAACTGTTCAACGATCTCGGGTCGCTTGGCCTGACCTCCTTCATGCAGGAGGTCACCAAGGTGCGTGCGCTGGAAGGCGAGCTCGCACGGACGATCCAGGGCATGAAGGGCGTCAAGGCGGCCCGGGTCCACATCGTTCTGCCAGATCGCGGGTCTTTCCGCCGCGAGCAGCAGCCGCCGTCTGCGTCCGTCGTGATCCGGACGTCCCCCGCCGATGATGCGTCCTCGGCCCAGGCGATTCGCCATCTCGTGTCCGCAGCCATTCCTGGCATGGCTGTCGACAAGGTGACCGTGATGAACACGGAAGGGACGCTGCTCGCGTCCGGCGACGATTCCGCGAGTGCCTCGACCGGCAAGCTCGCCAATCTCGAGAAGACGGTCGGCCTCGAGATCCAGGAAAATGTCCGACGGACCCTTTCGCCCTATCTCGGCATCGGCAATTTCGAGATCAGTGTTGCCGCCCGCCTCAACACCGACAAGGTGAGCACGAACGAGACAATCTTCGATCCCGAGTCCAAGGTGGAGCGCTCGATTCGGACAGTGAAGGAGACCGAGGTTTCGCAGAACAGGACCGGCGATCGGCCGACCACCGTTCAGCAGAACCTTCCCGAGGAGAGTGTCCGGAGTGAATCGAGCGACAGCTCGAGCGAGGACAACCAGCGCCGCGAGGAGCTGACGAACTTCGAGATCTCCTCGAAGACGATCCAGACCGTCAGCGACGGCTACTCGATCCGCAATCTGTCCGTAGCCGTGCTCGTCAACAAGTCCCGTCTCACTTCCCTGCTCGGAGACAACGCGACTCCGGCTGAGATCGACGCGAAAGTGGCCGAGATCGAGCAGCTGGTTGCTTCAGCCGCGGGCTTCAGCAGATCCCGCGGCGACCAGATCAAGGTTGCGGCCGTGAGCTTCGTCGACGATGGACAGATGCTCCAGCCCGTTCCCGGCCCCTCCATCGTGGAGATCCTGATGCGGCAGTTCGGAACTGTCGTGAACGCCGCCACCATTCTGGCCCTGTGCGCCATGCTGATCTGGTTCGGTCTGCGCCCTGCTGTCCGGATGCTCATCGCACGCCATCAGGCCGAGATCGAGATCCAGCGCGAGCAGATGGCCGCACTCTCGGCGGCCGAGGCCAGCAGGGAGCTCATGGAAGCGGCCGAGCGTGAGGAGAGGGCGCGGCAGGCCGCACTGGAGGAAGAGCTGTCCAAGCCGATGATCGAGATGCAGCGGACGCCTCAGCGCAAGCTGGAGCAGATCATCGAGCTCAGTGAAGAGCAGGCGGCTGCCGTTCTCAAGCAGTGGCTCGGTCAAGAGGCGGCATGATGCCCGACGGAATTGCGAGCCTCATCAGTGACTTCTCCTCTCCGGGACCGGCCGACGGATTCGGGCTCGCGGTCCTGCGCCGGGTCAAGCAGGTCCAGGAAGAGGAAGTGGTCCATGTTCCGAGCGCGGCGGATCGCCAGGCGGAGCTGATCCAATCGGCAGTCGCCAAGGCGCTGGCGGAGGAGCAGGCGGCGGCGCAGCGGCGTCTCGAGGCGGCGTTGGAGGAGGAGCGGAAGCGGCATCTCGAGGAGCTGGCGGCTCAGCGAGAGATCTGGGTCCAGCAGGAAGCGCTGCAGCTGTCGTCCCAGATCGTCGAGGCCATCGGAAACCTGGAAGCTCTTCTGTCGGAGAAGGCCGCCAGGATCCTTGCGGCGGTGATTCCGGTGGCCCTGAAGCAGAATGCCATCGCCGAGTTCACTGAGATTCTCGGGACCATTCTCTCGGGAGAGAATGAAAGCCTTCTGAAGGTGACCGGCCCGGAGGATATCCTGTCAGCCATCAAGGCAGGAATGGCGCTGCGCGAAGGCATCATCGAGTTCGTGCGGACGGACGACGTGGAGGTGACGCTGATCGCCGGCGACACGATGGTTCAGACGCAGTTCAGCGGCTGGGCCGAGCGACTGCAGGCCTCGATGAAGGCGGAATGACATGAAGAGTGTGGACAAAGGCGAAACCATCATCATTCGCAGGAACGATGATGGCGACGAAGTCGTCAAGGGCGGCACCTGGAAGATCGCCCATGCCGACTTCATGACGGCGATGATGGCCTTCTTCCTCGTCATGTGGCTCATCGGCATGGCCGATGAACAAACGCGGCTGGGTGTCGCAAACTATTTCAATCCGGTTCAGCTCGCCAACTCGACATCGAACAGGAAGGGGTTGGAGGATCCGCAGAACGTGAAGCCGGAGCAAGAGACTCCCGACGCCAAGGATGGGCGGGAGAAGGGGAGCGGCGAAGGCACCGGTGGCAAGTCGCAGCAGCTTCAGAAGCCGCGGTTCAAGGAAGGGGCCCTGTTCCAGGACCCTTATGCGGTTCTCGCGCGGATTGCCGATGAAATCGAGGCGAACCCGCATGACACGCTCGGCGCGGACGTCACGCCCGGGGAGCGCGACCAGCCTGGGCTGAATGGCGGCGAGGTTTTCCGTGATCCCTTCGATCCGCTCTATTGGCAGGTGGCGCCGGTCGACGAAATGAAGGCGGACACGTCCTCCAAGCCCGGGACGGCATCCCCGGCACCGTCGAAGGCGGAACTCGATGCCCTGACCGCAGCAAAGCGCACGCAGGCTGCCGTCGCGCATGGCGATGGGAAGCAGGCGGCTGTCGCCGCTCTTCCGGAATCCGCACCTGACGCGAGCGCCGGAGCAGCAACGGAGGCACAGGCCCTGTCGGCCGAGGCGGAGGCCGACCTGAAGGCGGCGGAGCTCAAGCAGGAGATCATGAGGGCGGTCGAGGGAGGCAAGGATCCTGCCCCCAAACCGCAGGTCGAGGTACGTCGGACGGGGGCCGGAACATTGATCAGCCTGACGGACGATTTCGACTTCTCCATGTTCACCGTGGGCTCGGCTGAGCCTCATGCCAAGGTCGTTCATGCCATGGCGAAGATCGCTGCGATCCTTCAGTCCCGGCCCGGCAAGATCGTCATTCGGGGACACACGGACAGCAGGCCCTTCAAGTCTGCGAATTACGACAACTGGCGGCTTTCGCATGCGCGGGCCCAGATGGCACTCTACATGCTGGTGCGTGGCGGCCTCGACGAGAACAGAATCGTGCGCGTCGAAGGCCATGCCGATCGGGACCCGAAGATCCCCTCCGATCCCAAGGCCGATCAGAACCGGCGCGTGGAAATCCTCATTCAGGAGTGATGAAGGTGAACGGTCTTCAGCAGGCTGCTCTCGCCCTCGTCTTCATGGGCATGTCGGGTGCATCGATCGCTGCGACGGAGCAACTCGCCGAAACGCCTCCTGCGGCCGAGATGTCGTGGATCGAGACGGAAAGCGTTCCGAAGGCCGTGCAGATGGTCCGCACCCTGCAACTGATGCAGGACCAGATCGCTGCCGGGTCGACCGAGGCGCATATGGGCCAGCGGGGTCTCCTGACGATCCTGGATGCGCGTTTCATGGAGCTTGATCAGAACGCGTGGATGGATCGAAGAAATGTGCGTGCAGCGGCCGCCTTCGTCCTGAGCGGCGGCAATCCCCAGATTCTGAGAAAGCTCCTGGAAATGGCGGATCCCTCGCTTCCGGTCGAGGAAAGACCCTTCACCGAAGGCGTGCTCGCCTATGTGGAGGGACGCGAGGAGGAGGCGAGGAGCAAGCTCGTGCCCATCGATCTGGAGGCCCTGCCGCCAATGCTCTCGGCGCAGCTGGCGCTAGTCCAATCCGCCTTGCTTGTCCGAACGGATCCAACGAAGTCCGCCGATCTTCTCGACTATGTCAGGCTTCAGGCGCCGGGCACCCTTCTCGAGGAAGCAGCCCTGAGGCGCCAGGTGTTCGTGGCCAGTCAAACCGGCGACATGAAGAAGTTCCTCGCTCTCGCCTCGAGCTATCTGCGCCGCTACCGCCACTCCGTCTACGCTGGAAACTTCAGGCAGCGTCTGGCCTCCGCCCTCACGCGCATCGACTTCGGAAAGGACCAGGCGCTCTTCGAGGGTGTCAATGAGGTGCTCGCGGATCTGGAGCCGGATGCCAGGCGCGATCTCTATCTTCTGACGGCGCGCGCCTCCGTCGATCATGGCTTTACGAAATCCGCCCGGATGCTCGCGGACAAGGCCGAAGCACTATCCGGAACGGATGCAGGCAGCGCCGCGCGGGCCAAGCTCTATCGGGCGGCTGCGATGGTCGTGTTACCTGAGTCCATTCAGGCTGCGGTCGAGGATCTACGAAGCCTCGACAGAAGTGTCTTGCCCGCTTCGGATGCCGCACTCCTGGACTCCGCGCTCGCCCTGGCTGACCATATCCGGCAAAAACCCGACACCGCCGTCGCCGAGAGCGCCGGCAAGACATCTGAGCCGCCTGCGAAGGCGGAGCAAGCGCCCCAGCAGGCCGAGCAGCAAGCGCCAGAACAGCTTCAGGCGGTATTGAAGGCGCGTGATGCCCTGAGCCGCATCGATAAACTGATCAAGAATCCGGTATCGACAGTTCAATGAACCCAATTGATCTCCTGCCACGGAATCTCCCCCGTCCTGCCGATGCATCGGCGCTGCGGGATCCTACGACCGGTGCCGAGGCAGGCGAGGGCAACGGCCTTTCCCAGGGTGCGGACAATTTCGGGTCCTTGCTCGAGGGGCTTTCGGAGCAGCTTCAGAACGAAGGTGGAAAAGCCTCATCGCCCGAAACCTCCGAGGGGCTCCCGTCGCCTGACGGGAACGTGCCGCCGCCCGAAGCAGGACTTGACGTTGCCGGCTCCGTCTTCTCGCTTCTCGAGAGCTTCCTGCCGCGCGCTCTTCCCCAATCCGGCTCGGCCCCATCCGGAAGCCGGGAGCAGCCCTCCGGCAGCTCCCCGATGCTGACGCCGCAGGAGGCCCAGATGTCGCTGGATGGCGGGGACATCGGAAAGACGACCCTGCCGCCGCGGATGTTGGTGTCCGTGCAGCATCAGGAAACGCATTTCAGCCCCGTTTTCGAAGGCTCCGATACGATGCTGTCCGCCGAGGCCGGTCAGGAAGCGGGAATCGAGCTGGAGCTGCCTGCAAGCGGCGAATCCGTGGATCAGCCCGCGAACGTCGCTCATTCAGGAAATCAACACCGCTTGAGCGAGATCCCGGGAAAAAATCCGGCTTTATCGTTGCCCATGGCGCAGCCTCCAGTGGAGGAGGGCGTTGCTTTCCAGGAACAGGTCGAAGCTCAGGGAGTCGAGAAGGGCGAGGCGCTCAAGCCCGTCGCGACCGAGGCCGGACAGGCGGAGCCTCAGAGCCTGCCCCCCGCAACGCTCCACCGCCTCGCCAATGCCGTCGGAGCCGAGATCCGCTCCATGGCCGCGGCGGCATCCCAGCCATCGTCGCCCTCCGGCGGGGCTACGCGAACCATCTCCATCAAAGCCTCGGAAAGCGCTTTGAGAGTTCTCAATCTCCAGCTCCATCCCGCGGAACTGGGCGCCGTCACCGTCAAGATGAGGCTCGCCGGCGATGCCCTCGAGATGGAGCTGCACGTCGAGCGAGAGGAGACGGCGCAGATGCTCCGTCACGACACGGAGAAGCTCTCCGCTCTCCTTCGCGGATCGGGCTACCGGCCGGATGTGGTGAGCATTCAGGTGGCCGACGCAGCCAATCCCGACCGCGCCGCGCCCAAGATGCAGACGGACATGCAATTTCAGGGACAGTCCTTCGCGCAAGGGGGAGCCAGCCAGGACGAGCGTTCTCGAAACCGGGAAAAGTCATATGCCAGTACGGGAGCCGAACAGCGCAGGAATGCGGGTGACGATTACGCATCAGGCGGCAGCAATCGCGCTGGCGTTTACCTGTAGTCTCGCCACGTCGTCGCCTTCCGCCGCGCAGGCGGCCAGTCAGCTGTGCGAACGCGAAATGCTGCGGGCCTCCGCCAAGTACGGGGTTCCCCTGGGCATGCTGTATTCGGTGGGGCTCACGGAAACCGGCCGGCGCGGATCGCTGCAACCCTATGCCATGAATGTGGAGGGGCGGGCCGTCTTTTCGAACAGCCTCAGCGAAGCCGTGGCACGTTTCGAGGAGGCCCGCCGCGCGGGAGCAAAGCTCATCGATCTCGGCTGCATGCAGATCAACCATTATTATCACCGAGACAAGTTCCCGTCGGTGGAGCACATGCTGAATCCGCGGGACAATGTGGAATATGCCGCACGCTTTCTCAGCGAACTCAAGGGCCGGCACGACACGTGGACGATGGCGGTCGCCCGCTACCATGCAGGGCCGGACAACGACCCGGCGCAGAAGCGCTATGTGTGCCGCGTGATCGCCAACATGGTTGCAACGGGGTTCGGCCAGTGGACGCCGAATGCGCGCGCGTTCTGCGAAGACGCTCCCGGGCTCAGCCGGGGCCAGACCGCTTCGGACGGCTGAGGCCTCCGGGCCTCAGCGAGTCATCTTGAGAGCCCCGCCGGAGGCGCGGATCGTTCCATCCAGAGATGCCTCGGAACCGCTTAGACGAGCGACCTCTCTCCCCTTGGAGAACAGAACGACACGATCCTCGGCGAAGCTCCAGGCATTGACGGTGCGCAGGTGCTCATTCGCGCATTTCGAGGCCGAGGCCTTGTAGAGATCAAGCGATGCCACGCTGGAGAGATGGATGGTGCAGGAGGCACCCCGGCCATCGGCCGCCGACCACGTACCTGCATAGGACCTTGCCTGTTTCGGCGCACTGAAGACCCCGGGAGGAGATTCCGCCGCCGATCCTACCGGACCAGGTGCCGGCGGGAGGGGATTGGTGGAGAGTGCCGCCTGCTCCTGCAGGACGGGTTCTGGCGGCGGTTCGGCCTGAGACGTCATCGGATCGAAGAACAGAGGATCATCCGGCAGGCCGCCGCCGCGCCGAGTGGCGCGAGGTTTCAAAGGAGCCACGGCCTCGGGAGGCGCGGCCACGTACACGGGATCGACCTGCTGTCGTTCTCCCGGCCGGAGGATATCGGGATAGTATCCCCACGGTTGCGAATAGACCGGATACGGGCGTCGGACACCATAGTGGCCCCATGGCCCTCGAGAGGAGAGACCACCCGCGGCATTGCAGCCTGCAAGGAGGCACGCCGTGGCAAGGAGAGATGATGTACGGAACAACGGCATCACGGGAGCGGGTTGAGAATTTCAGTCAATGCCGCAGGGCGGCTGCCGGGCAATAGGATGAGCGGAAGCGGGAGGGCAGGGGCGTCAGGCGGGCGGAGGTGACGATCCTTGCGAATTCGTGCGGATCGAAATCGTCCTCGATGTCGTCGGAAAGGAAGACCCGATTGATGTGAACGCCGACCGAGAATTCCCCGAGGATGAGCTTGAACGAGACATTCACGGGATCATGGGCGAATTCCATGTCCAGGACGATGCAGGGCGGCTCGCCGAGCGTGGTGCTGATGTCGGCCGCCCGGGCATAGGACAGCGTATGTCCCTTGAAGAAGAGCTCGGCGGACGACGCGATGATCTCGCTCATGTTTCCGTGAAGCTGATTGTTGACATAGGACCGAAGGATCTCGGCGTCGGTCAGGCAGAAGTCCGCAATCACATCCTTGATGTTGCAGGCGAGAACTTCTTCGAGTGCATTCACGTCGAAGCCACGGTACGCGAGTTCTGCCGCATGAGAGTAGGAGGTACGCATCATTTCGATCTCGTAAGGATGTAGAACAGGATCTGAGCGACGGCTTTGAAGAAGTCGGGCGGAATCATTCGATCCACTTCGACATGATCATACATGGATCTTGCCAGGGGCTTGTCTTCGATCACGGGAATTCCGTGCTTTTCCGCGGTCTCGCGGATCTTTAGCGCGATGAGGTCCTTGCCCTTGGCCACGACGACGGGCGCGCTTGCTTCGCTGCGTTCGTACCGGAGCGCGATGGCGTAGTGAGTCGGGTTGGCGATCACGAACGTCGCCTTCGGGACGGCGGCCAGCATGCGCTTGCGGGCACGGTCCTGAGCCAGGGAGCGCATGCGCGCCTTGACCATCGGATCGCCCTCCATCTGCTTGTACTCCTCCTTCACCTCCTGAGGCGTCATTTTCAGATCGCTGCGCCACTTGAACCTGGCCCAGACGAGGTCGGCCGCAACGAGGACGATCGTCGCGATGGCAATTGCGGAGACGAGCCGCATGGCCATGGTCAGCATAAGCTCCGGTATCAGGGTCGGGTCACTGAACATGGCATTGAAGACCTTGTGTTGCTCCGATTTGAGAAGCAGGAGGGACACGATCGCGACGGTCCCGAACTTGAACAGGGACTTGGCGAATTCCACCAGTCCGACCCGACCGAAGATCCGCTTCCAGCCTCCCATGGGCGAGATCCTGTTCCATTGTGGGCGGATCCGCTCGGATACGAAGGACGGGACATTCTGGAAGATCGAGGCCGCAAGGCTGCATCCGGCGAGAATGACGATGATGGGAACGAGGAACTGCCCGATCTCCAGCGCGATGGATTGAAACAGGGCGGCTGCATCCGGTCCCGAGTTGAGCCGGAAGTCCTCAGGGCGATCGATGAAGAGAGAGAGCTTCTCGGTGATTCCTTTGGAGGCATTGCGGGTGGCGAATGTCAGGACAAGGAGGATTCCGAGGATTGAGGCGAACATGGGTGCCTCCCTCGAGAAAGGAATGTTCCCTTTCTCGAGGGCATCACGGACCTTCTTGTCGGAAGGTGCTTCTGTTTTACTGTCCTTATCCTCGGTATCAGACATCGCCCGCCATCACTGCTCAGACGAACGATTCGTCGTCCGCCTCGGAGTTGATGACGATCTCGCTGCGGCCGGCCATATCCAGCGCAAGATCAGTGATGGACCGGCGTGCTTCCGCGATATCGCGCTGCGGAGAGGGCTCCTTGCTGTTCAGTTCGTGCTCGATCATGCGGCGAACACGCGAGGACAGGGCGGCCAGAACGACCTTTCGGAACTCCTCGTTGGTGCCCTTCAGGGCGAGAACGATCCTGTCCGGCGGAACCTGATCGAAAAGGGTCGTCCGATCCCTCGGGGTGAGCTTGACAATGTCGTCGAAGGTGAAGAGGAGGCCCCGGAGAATCTCCGCCGATTTCGGCCGGACGCTCGAAAGGCTGGTCAGCACGTCCTCCATATGCTCGCGCTCCATCTTGTTGATGATGTCGGCGATCTTGGCATGCGTGTCCGACCCGGCGTTCTTCGAGAAGTTCGCCATGAAGTCTTCGTGCAGGGTCCGCTCGATGTTCTTCATCGTCTCGTCGACGATGGGCTTCATGCTCAGCATGCGGCGCATCAGGTTGTTGCGGAGGGCCTGAGGAAGTTGCGCCATCACCTTGGCGGCGCAGGACGGCTTCACCTTCGACAGGATAAGGGCTGCCGTCTGAGGATGCTCCTTCATCAGATAGGAGGCGATGGCGCCTTCCGAGACCGTCGAGATCCGCTCCCAGATGCTCCTGTTGGCATTCCCGGCGACCTCGCTCATGATCTCGGCGATCTGCTCGGGCGTCAGGATTCCCGTGAGCAGGTTCTCGATGTGAGCAATGCCGCCGATGACATCGGCGCCGATCGAGAAGTTCGACGCGAACTCGTCGACGAGGGTCTCGATCTGCGATGGAGAAACGGGTCCGAGCCGCGCGGCAGACTTGGTGACGAGGCGGATTTCCTCCTCGCTGAAGTGCTTCAGGATCCGGCTGGCCGCAGGCTTTCCCATGGCCAGAAGCAACGTCGCGACGCGCTCCGGCCCCTTCAGGGGTCTCGTGCTGCCTGCCTTGGTGGGAACACTAGCAACCATGATGAATGCCGCTTCAGCCGTTCATGTCATTCGTCGGAGGGCCGACGATCTCGGTGAGTGAGATGCCGAACCGGGAGTTGTCGTCTTCCACGACGACGACCTCGCCGCGGGCGATCACGCGACCGTTCACCACAACGTCGACGGGCTCGCCGACCCTGTGGTCGAGGGGAACGATCGCCCCGCGCCCCAATTTCATCAGGTTCGAGACGGGCATCGTGGCCGAACCGAGGACGACCTGAATCGTCACGGGGATCCGCAGGATGGAATCGAGGTTTCGCGCGCTTTCGGCTTTGCCTTCGCGGGAGTTCGAGCCATTCAGACTCTTGCCGAGCTCGCCCTCCTGCCAGGTGCTTTTGTCTTGGAAGTTGCTGTCAAAGGGATTGGACATGCTATGGATCCTCAAAGGCTTTGTTGGCCGGAGCCGGCCTGCGATACGCTGCGGGCAGATTGCGTCAGGGCCTCGAGCTGTCGGGCCACGTCACGGGCCTCCTCGATCCTGTTGCCGAGCAGAATGAGGGTCTCCCGCCCCTCCGAGCCAAAATTCGACACCGCCGCCTGAGCGCTCAGCAGTGCCGAGCCGGTCTTGTCGAAGATCTGCTTGTACTCGGCATGGTACTGGTCCAGGCGCTTGAGCTTCCGGTACATCAGCGCAACCATCCCGCTAGTGACGACGAGAGCGATGAAGAGAATGGCGTTAGCGAGCGAAGACGTCATCCAGGAACTCCTTCTCCTGGTCGATCATCTCATCGACCTTGAGGACATATGAACCGTCGGCCTGGCCGATATGGCACCAGAACAGCCCCTGCTGGTTGCCTTCGAGCTTGACGCGGCTTCGTGGCGTGGCCTGCAGCTCGATCACCTGACCGACTTTGAGGTCGGCGATTTCCCCAAGCGTGAGGAAGCGCTCTTCGAGAACGGCCGTGAGGGTGACCTCGGTCTTTCTTACCTCGCTGGCCATCTGCTTCAGCCAGCGCGGGTCGCGGCCCGTCGATTCGCCGGAAACCACGCGCGAGAGCGCCTTCCTCATCGGGTTGAGCGCCGATTGAGGGATGATGACGAACATCTCGCCACCGCGGTTGAGCGCCTGAAGCAGAAATTTGGCCGCGACGGCCTGGTTGTTCCGGCGTCCGATGACCGCGAAGTCCATGCGGGTTTCCAGGCGCTCGAGCTTGAACTTCGTGTCGGAAACGAGGGCGAAGGAGGCCTGAAGCGCCTTTGCGACCTGTTCGAAGAGCGTTTGCGCCATGCGCATCTCGATGTTCGAGAAGCCTCGCGCCTCCTCCACCGGTGGCTCCGACCCGTCGGAGCCGAACAGGACCTCCACCATCGTGTAGATGAAGTCGCGGTCGAACCCGATCAGGATATGGCTGTCCCATTCCGGAGCATGGAAGATGGCAGCGATGGCATTGGCCTCGTACATTTCGAGGATTTCACTGATGCGGCCGCTTTCGATGCCGCTCAGGGAATAATACATGGGGGAGGCCGCCATGTGACGCAGATGCTCCGCGCAGCTCGTCGTCATGCGATCGAAGATCACATGAAGCATCGGCAGGCGGTCGATGGACAGCCCCGCCGAGTCCAGGAGCATGTCGCGAATGTCGTTGGCGCTGTGCGTTCCGCTCATCGTCAAGCCGCTTCCTTCATGTCCTCACTGCGCCCGCCGGTCGTGGTCGCTGCCTCGACCTCGTCGATGGTGGGACGGTATTCGACGGAAATGCCCTTGCGTCCATGCTCCACCGCGATCTGGGGAAGAGCGCCGTTCATGTAGGCGATCAGCGCCTGCTTCACAATGACATAGACGCGCGTCTGCTTTTCGCGGGTGGCTTTCACCTTGTTCGCGAGCGGAGCCAGAAAGGCGTACGAGATGAAGATGCCGCCGAAAGTGCCGACAAGGGCCGAGGCAATGAGGCCGCCGAGAATCGCGGGTGACTGATCGATGGCGCCCAGAGCTTTCACGATGCCGAGAACCGCCGCGACGATGCCCAGGGCGGGAAGGGCTTCGGCGACCGTATTGATCGAGTAGTAGGGCTTCGTGCGGTCGCGCTTGAGAGTCGCGATCTCCTCCTCCATCAGGGCCTCGATCTCGTGCGGGCGTGCGTTGCCGATGATGATGAGACGGGTGTAGTCGCAGATGAAGAGGGTGAGGTCCTTGTCGTTCAGAACGCTCGGGAACGACCGGAAGATGTCCGACTCTCCCGGCGCGTCGATATGGGTCTCGACCTCGTTGCGCGGTTTGTTCTTGAGCTCGCGAAGGAGCGCATAGAGAAGACCGAGGATCGCCAGGTACTGATCCCTCTTCGGCACCCTGCCGTTGATCGCCTCGAGCGTGGCGCGCCCTGTATCCTTCAGGAGTGGCATCGGGTTTGCGATGATGAAGGTGCCGATCGCGATGCCGCAGATGATGACATATTCCCACGGCTGCCAGATGACGGAAAGATGTCCGCCCATGGCGACATAGCCGCTCACAAGCGAGCCGATGGCAATGACCAATCCGATTAAGACGCCCAATCTTCTAGTCCTTCGCGAGTGCTCCGTTCTGACCGGGTTCTAACCATGGAGGCTTGCGCGAAGCTGGAACGGGTGTGGCAAGCCCCGTGCAAGGCTTGCCCCTTACCGTTCGGTCCGAAGCTGCTCGGCTGCGTGGGCTACCCTCTCCGGATCCCTTGCCTGAAGCCGGGCGTCTTTCGTTCAACGCCTACTGGAGTTTTCCGGATGCAATCCGCCCTCTACGTGTCCCTGTCGGCTCAGGTTGCGATGGAGAAGCGTCTCGCAACGATTGCGAACAACGTTGCAAACATGGCGACCGGCGGCTTTCGCGCCGACGAGGTCAAGTTCGAGGAACTCCTGACGCGCGCGGGCAAGGACAATGTGTCCTTCTCGTCATCGGGGCAGACCTACATTTCGCGTCAGGCGGGTCCTCTCACCAAGACCGACAACCCGCTCGACGTGGCCATCCAGGGGAACGGCTGGTTCGCCTATGAGGGCCCTAGCGGCCCCGTCTATACCCGGGACGGGCGCTTCAGCATGAACGAGAACGGGAACCTCGTGACCGTGGACGGGAGTGCCGTACTCGACGCAGGCGGCGCGCCGATCGTGCTCGACCCGGCTCTTGGGCCGCCGGTCATCGGCCGGGACGGGACCATCACGCAAGGCGACAACCAGGTCGGCACGCTGGGTCTGTTCAATCTAGACAGCAGGAGCAAGCTGACCCGTCACGGAAACTCGGGCGTTATCTCCTCCATGCCCGGTGAGGTGATTCAGGATTTCGCGTCGAACGGCATCCAGCAGGGATTCAGCGAAGGCTCGAACGTCAATCCTGTTCTCGAAATGACGAAGATGATTGCTCTGCAACGGAACTTCGAAAGCGCCGCCACGACCATCCAGGAGAGCGAATCCACGCTGATGGAGGCCATCCGCACGCTGGGTCCTAACAGTTGATGCACGGCATGAATGCCTTGAGCGATCTCGAAACTCTGGTTCTCTCCGAGAGCGCCGGACACAAGCTCGTGCGGATCAGCGGCACCATTCGGGAGGTGACCCCGAGTTATTATCGTGTCGCCGGGCTGTCGCAATTCGTGAAGCTCGGGGATCAGGTCGGCTTCGATGCCCATGGCAAGACGCAGATCGGGGAGGTCGTCCGCATCGATCCCGACGGCCTCACGATCAAGCCCTTCAACGGGCGAATCGACGCCAGGATCGGGACCTCGGCCTTCATCGTCACCAATACCGGTCTCAGTCCCGACCAGAGCTGGAAAGGGCGCGTCATCAACGCGCTCGGCGAGCCGCTCGACGGATTGGGTCCGCTGATGGCGGGAACGACCCCGGTTCATCACGATGCGGAGCCGCCTTCGGCCATGACGCGGGCGAGGGTGCACACACCCCTGCAGACCGGCGTGAGGGCGATCGATCTCTTCACGCCCATCTGCCAGGGCCAGCGCATCGGCATCTTCGCCGGCTCCGGCGTCGGCAAGTCGACCTTGCTGACCATGCTGGCGAAGTCCAGCGGGTTCGACACCATCGTGGTCGGCCTCGTGGGAGAGCGCGGCCGAGAGGTGCGCGAGTTCCTCGAGGGACCGATCCAGGCCAGCCTCCACAAGTCCGTGATGGTGGTCTCGACCGGCGACGAGAGCCCGATGATGCGGCGCCAGGCACCGAGAACGGCCGTATCGATTGCCGAATATTTCCGCGATTGCGGCGAATCCGTTCTGCTGATCATCGATTCGGTGACCCGCTATGCCCACGCCGCACGCGACGTCGCGCTCGCGGCCGGCGAACCGGCCGTTGCCCGCGGTTACACGCCGAGCGTGTTCAGCGACCTTCCACGTCTGCTCGAGCGCGCTGGACCTGGGGAAGAGGGGAAGGGATCGATCACCGGCATCTTCTCCGTCCTGATCGACGGCGACGATCACAACGATCCCGTTGCCGACAACATCCGCGGCACGCTGGACGGGCATATCGTCCTGGATCGCTCCATTGCCGATCAGGGCCGTTATCCGGCCATCAACGTGCTCGGCTCCATCTCGCGCCTGGCCGACCACGTGTGGACGTCCGAGCAGAAGGAGCTCGTTCGCCGTCTCAAAGGACTGATCGCCCGGTTCGAGGATACGCGCGATCTTCGCATGATGGGCGGATACAATCCCGGCACGGACCAGGAGCTCGATCAGGCCGTCGTTCTCGTTCCGAAGATCTACGAGGCGCTCCGTCAGGATCCCTCCATGCCCTTGAGCCGCGACGCCTTCATGGATCTCGCGCAGGCACTCAAGCAATAGGCTCCGATGGAACGATCCTTTCAACCCCACGCTCCAGCTTCGCACAAGCATCCTGGTGTTAGCTCTCTTCGAAATCGCAGGAGTTTCAGATGAGTCTTTATGGCGTCCTTCGCAGCGGTGTTTCCGGCATGAACGCTCAGTCGAACAAGCTGGGCACGGTGGCAGAGAACATCCAGAACTCGAGCACGACCGGCTACAAGCGTGCCTCGACCGAGTTCTCGTCGCTCATTCTTCCATCGAGCGAAGGTAACTATAACTCTGGATCCGTCACGAGCAGGGTGCGCTATACGATCGGTGACCAGGGACCGATCGCGTACACGACCTCGGCAACGGATCTGGCGATCTCCGGCAATGGCTTTTTCGTGGTATCCGATCCGGGCGGAGCCAACTACCTGACCCGCGCCGGCAACTTCGTGATCGACGGTCGAAATGGCAACCTCGTCAACGCAGCCGGTTTCACGCTCATGGGCTACCCGTACGGTGTCGAGCCGTCCCTGAATAGTCTCGACGATACCGTTCCGATCAACATGGCCGAGTTCGCCATGCAAGCAAAGGGTTCGACGGCTGGAACGTTTAAAGGGAATCTCCCTTATGACGCGACCAAAGTCGCTGGCGTTCCCGTTCCAGGCTATACCGACCGTTTGGCGATCACGGTCTCGAACCTGACGCGTGGGGATATGATTCAGTTCTCTGTCGGCGACGGCGACATCCAGACCTTCGATGTGGATACGGAAACGACGATTGATGCCTTGGTTGATGCGTTCAACACCGCAGTCGATAATGGCGAACTGGAAGGGGTTCGAGCGTTCAATGTTGATGGAAAGCTCGAGCTGAGATCAGAAACTGCTGGCTTGGAGGTCACCGGCTCCTTCACGAATATCACGCCGACCACGAAGACGTCCTCACTCCAGGTGTTCGACAATGTGGGCAACCCGGTCAAAATCGACATTCAGTTGGAGAGAACCGGGGATCAATCCTGGGCGATCGCGATCTATCACGGCGCGACCAAGCTGACCGGGCCGACGCCGATGACGTTTAACGAGTTCGGGCAACTCGATGGCCCGAAGTCGCTGAGCTTCAATGTCCCCAACGGGCAGCCCTTCGAGCTTGATATGACGGGGATGACGCAGCTTGCGGGCGAGTACTCGGTCACGGGCTCAGCCAACGGTAACGGTCCGTCGGCTGTGAAGAGCGCCGAGTTCGCGTCGGACGGCACGGTCTATGCCGTCTATGAGGACGGATCGCGCGTGGCCGCCTACAGAATTCCTCTGGCAAACGTGAACAGCCCGGACAATCTCGCTCCGCGCGCCGGCAACGTCTACGAGATGACTTCGACCTCCGGCGGATATCTGGTGAAATATCCGGAAACCGGTGGCTTCGGGTCGGTGACCTCCGGGGCGCTTGAGGGATCGAATGTCGATATCGGCACCGAGCTGACGGCCATGATCGAGGCGCAGACCAGCTACACCGCCAACTCGAAAGTGTTCCAGACGGGTTCCGAACTGCTCGACGTCCTCATGAACCTGAAGCGGTAACGGCGCGGCTCATTCTCCTGGAATCCTAGAATGTCTCTTACGGTTGCCTATAATACGGCGCGCTCGTCGCTCCAGGCGTCGCAATCGCAGATGGCCATCGTCTCCCGCAACACGGCGGGCGCGACGGATCCCGCCTATTCGCGCAAGATCGGCGCGTTGAGCACGCAAGGCGGCGCTGCCCGCGTGGTGGTGCTCAGGGCCAGCGACCGGGCGCTCCTGAACAAGATGCTGGAGACCACATCCGACGCGGCCACCCAGAAGGCCCTGCTCGAGGGCCTCGAGAGATTGAGCCACACCATCGGCGATCCGGAGCTGGATACGTCTCCGGCCGCACGGGTCGGCGCCCTCACCTCGGCCCTCAAGCAATATGCGAACGCCCCGGACGACAATGTCCTGGCCCGCGGCTTCGTGCAGGCCGCGAAGGATCTGGCGACCAGCCTGCATGATGCGACCGCCACCATCAACGAGGTCCGTCAGGAGGCGCAGGTCCGGATTGGCGAGTCGGTTGACCGCATCAACGAGATCCTGGCCAAGTTCAAACAGGCCAATGACGAGGTCATGAGCGGCTCCGCCCTGGGAAGGGACGTCTCCGATGCCATGGACGCGAGAGACAGCCTGATCGCCCAGCTCTCCGAGGAGATCGGCATCACAGTCGTCCCCAGAGCCGACAACGATATTGCCATCTACACGGATAGTGGCGTGCCGCTCTTCGACCGGCTCCCACGCAGCGTCCGCTACGATACGAAAGTCGGGCTCGAGCCCGGAAAGCCGGGCGGCGCCATCTTCATCGACGATGTTCAGGTGACAGGCAGCCTGTCGCCGATGCCCTTGAACTCGGGCAACCTCGTCGGCCTGGTCCAGTTGAGGGACGATGTCGCGGTCGGCTATCAGCGTCAGCTCGACGATCTGGCTCGCGGCCTCATCGAGGCCTTCAAGGAAACCAAGACGG
>Ga0180217_1000274_pt1 | contig 95617 bp, 48 predicted proteins | sample eDN3rd37CBELigOP_FD_128521 | JGI IMG/M metagenome (GOLD analysis project Ga0180217, IMG submission 128521) | Enriched Organic Plus compost microbial communities from Emeryville, California, USA - eDNA 3rd pass 37_C BE-Lig OP (version 2) (version 2) ...
ACAACAACAACAACAACAACAACAACAACAACAACAACAACAACAACAACAACAACAACAACAACAACAACAACAACAACAACAACAACAACAACAACAACAACAACAACAACAGCAGCAGCACGAGGTGTACCCGCAGACAGCGGCTGCTGCCGCTGCTGCTGTGACAGACCAGATTGGAGTTACCAACATGCAGGCGCAGTATCCTGTGACACATTATGCTCCAGACTCTGGCGAGATGTCACCAACTAGCAACAGCGCCACCATGATTGCCGTTGCGGATCAGTACTTGCGAACGTATTTCAAAGGCTACGTTCTCCCTCGTGGAATTGATGCACTTACAGCTGCGGAGGTGATCTTCAACGAGTTTAAGTTGATTCGCTATCTTGGTAGCGGCAGCTACGGAAGTGTCGTCATGGCTCGATGCCTTCGCACTGACACTGATGTGGCAATTAAGCGTGTGGCTACACGGCGCAAAGAAATGACAGTCGCGAAACGTGTCTTACGTGAAGTCAGAATTTTGCGCCTGCTCAACCACGAGAATGTCATTGGTTTCAAGGGCGTCCTAGCGCCACTCGAGATTAACAAGTTTGAAGATCTTCATCTGGCGTTCGAGTACATTGATACTGATATGCAGAAGCTGATCCACTCGGATCAATACTTTACGCCTCTGCATGTGAAGTACTTCACATATCAACTCCTTTCTGCGCTCGCGCACGTACATAAGCATCACATTATCCATCGCGATGTTAAGCCGGCAAACATCCTTGTCAATTCCGATTGTAGCCTACGATTATGCGACTTTGGCTTGGCGAGAAGCACGCGAACCCGCAAGAATTCCAATCGTCCGTCGCCATTCAGCTTTAAGCTCGACGATACGGCAGGTGTGGATGTGGAGCCAGACAACCAGGCAACGGCGGAGACAGCACAAGTTGTTGCCACCACTCTGCCGAAAAAACGTCAGCTCACACGGCACGTTGCAACTCGTTGGTATCGTGCCCCCGAGTTGATTCTTCTCGAAGATGAATATACCGCTGCGATCGATATGTGGAGTGTTGGCTGCATCCTAGCAGAGTTGCTGATGATGATCAAAGAAACCGTGGCCCACCCCAAAAATCGTACGGCCCTGTTTCCTGGACGATCTTGTTTCCCCTTATCTGCAGACTCAACTGCTGCTTACAAGGACGTCTTAGACCAACTGAATGTCATTTTTGAGGTGATTGGTACACCTACCGCAGAGGAAATCGCTCGGGTTCCCCTACCTCCAGCTAGCCAGGAGTACTTGTCCACACTGGGTTACAAGCCTCGTATTGATTTCACGAAGCGCTTCCCGAATGCGGACCCAGACGCTCTGGATTTATTGGACAAGCTCTTGCAGTTTGATCCTAAGGCACGACCCACCGCGGAGCAGGCGCTGAAACATCCATTCTTCAGCGAAGTTCGGGCTCAAATGGAAAGCGAGGAAGATAGCTCAGCAGGCACGGCCGTGAGCGATAGTGACCCAAGTGGCATCAATGATCACCTATATTTCGAATTTGAGGACGAAGATCGCATTAATCCAGACGCACTTCGAGCGCTTCTTGTCGAACAAATTCTTATTGACAATCCACAGCTCCAGGAGTCGTATATGCCCACGGAGGCATTTGCTCAGGTCGTCCGAGCAAGGAGTAGTCAAGTCGCCGCGGTTAGCGGGGATCCTGTTGGTCCCGTACAAGTACTAGGCGCGCAATTCCGCGCACGTCGCCCACCCCCATTGAGCAATTTCCCTGCAATGGATCCTAGGGTGCTCGACCAGCCCCATCTCATGCCTCAGAAGCCCATGGTACCACCGTCACAGCAACAACAACCGCAACAAACACAGCAACAGCAACAGCACCAGCAACAGCAGCAGCAACAACAGCAACAACAGCAACAACAGCAGCAGCAACAACAGCAGCCTCCATCCAGATGATGCTAAGCTGACCAACGGATCAGATTCCAGATCATTGCATTGATGCTAGTCTGGCATCACAATGCCCTATATCGCATCATGTTTTTTATTCCGAGCGAACCGTAGGTGTCTGTGATAAAGGCACCTCGGTATCTCAAACTAAACCAAACTTAGATCACTTCATGTTCTTTTTTGTTTGTTTTTCCACGTTTTCCACGTTTTCCACGCAGTCTTTTGTTAACAAAACTTCTTTCGCATTCTTGTCATGTGTCTTTCGGTGAATGATGAATTCAAGTTTATGTCAGGCTTTTCAAGTTGTAGTATCGCCATATCCCACCCCAGCTGATGCATTATATACTACCACCGTCATTTACATAAATGCACAATATCCACATGTACCCAGCGGTGTCGCGAGCGTCTGAAAGTCAGTTGCTTGCTTTACATTGGTTTATTTTGGTAGATTCAGTACAAATAGCTTACAATATGTTGGCCTTTTTCATGATCTTCAAGAACTCTTCTTGATTGATAGCCCCATCGTTGTCGTAGTCCATCAGCTTGATCATTTCAATGAGTTCTTCGCCTAGAGTAGTAGAACAGTGGGGGAAGGCATGATGACTGGTTAGTCGGGTTCTAGAACGCTCTATATAATGGATGATGCTCAAGCAGACTTATCGAAGGCCATTACATTGCAAGTGCACCGAAACCCTGTGCGAAGCACGTACTCGTCATATCCTCTCCTAAGTCCGCAGCTACGCGCTGCAAGCTTTCAAATGTGATCTTGTTCGTGCCGGGGTCTTTGAGGGCATCCCACGACTTGGTGATTTCTTCTAGGCTGTCAGGTTCGGAAATCCTATTGATAATAATCGCTAAGAACTCATTGAAGTCGATCTTATCTGTGCCCTGCTTGTCAAATTCTGCGACGATGTGCTCCAAGTCCTCACGCTTGGGCTCGAAGCCTAGTGCTCTGAGTGCTACCTTGAGGTCCTTGACCTCGATGTTTTCTGAGCCATCTAAGTCGAACTCGTTGAACGCCTCTTTGATTTCAAGTTTTTGTTCCTTCGTGAGCTCGACCTTAATCTAGTGTGTGTTAAGCAGCGTCGTATTCCAACAATGAGAGAGGCAAACATTTGAGATGGTGCAAAACCAGTTTAGGGGAAAAAGGTGGAATTATGCAACATAGACGTACCCTGTTCGGATTGGTATTTCGCTTGTGTGACATAAGAGTGCGTATACTATGCGAAGATGCAGATTGGTCCTCAATGCAGACTCCGTAATATCGAAATTTTCAATATTTGGAAATGTGCTCTTAGTAACGGAAATGTCTTAATGGGCTGGTTAACTCGCTGGCTTTGGGGGACGATGAGGAGCAGTCATTCATCAAAGGCAGCTAAGAAGCCAAATTATGGATTACACTGATACTTGCAGTTTATTTCTGTGACCATCTAATCAATGGCGTGCAGGTAATCCCTCCATAGCTGTTCGTGTCTGACTCAACAAGCTGAACTGGTTCGACTAGTGCTCGCCATCGAGTGACCATATCATTAAACCAGCAGGGGCGCTTTGGCCCCAGCTACAATCTGGTAACCTCCCATACGCAGTTCTATAGTGTAGCCGAGATTGCATTCAACTAAACCTTCGAACCCCCGTCACGCCAAATAGTTCCTGATTTTGCAGAATCACTGGTGGGAATACTTTGAATTCACATTTCCCATCTTTATGCTGAACTTAGTCTCATTTCGCGTCTTGACATGCAGTAAGGGTCTCATCTATCATCAGCAAGCACCATCTGACATCTACCCTTTCCCCGCGAATCTCGAGCACTCAGCCTGGGATAGACCGAGCGATTTCGAGTAAGGGCTATGCCAGGTAGCATATATCACGATGAATATAGGTCCTCCAGTAAATTCTCTTCTGAACACCTGCCTCTTTAAATGAGCTAAGCTGGACCCGGGACGACACAGCCTTGTAAACAGGAAATCGCGAGATCGCCTCGCAGACCTTCAGTGTGCCGGTTCCCCGTTCAGGGGTGCTAAAAAACTCGGAATTTTAGCCGGATCAGGCCTGTCCCGGGAGAAAAAAACGTGTTCATGTAGATTGGAAAAATGGAGAAACGAGGGGGTTGCTGTGTGTATGTGTGAGATTTTATTATATCTCATTATAGTATGTGGCTTGGTACCCCAATTAATACCCGGTTTTCTAACCAAACTAGCAGCGGTTTCCCATAGAGATTCGCGAAATGCCCAAAATGACTCACTCTGAGTGACGTCTTGTGTGTCATCCATCCAGTTCGCGAACATTCCGAGGGGACCCAGACTGGCAGTGGAATTCTGGTGACGGAACCTTCTATATTAGCCACCTCAACTCGGCCACAAACAGATACTAATGCCCGAATGAGGTGAAAACTGGCCTCTTCCCCACTGACCAGCAAGTGGTAGTGTCCGTGGTGTTTACAGACGCATGGTTTCAAGTTAGACTATTCGGTAGTTGCATGCGTTGGGGTGGCGATTGGATGTTATGCCACGTGATAAGGTATTTTCGCCACTGTGCTATCTACCACACTCCCTTAAAATGACTCATTGAGCTCGTATTTGGCCTCCCCAACCTCTAGACCTGTTGCTCACAACTCGTTCTTAGTGCTCGAAGGTCGGCACCCATTTAACCAGTCCAGCCCACAGAGCCACACGAAAAGTCCGACACCGGCAATATACACAAGTTCCATCTCTTAGAGGTCGTACTGGTTGGTACGGCTGCACGACATCCGCGTACGAGAGATTAGTCGATAGATAGACAGATAGATCGACTAATTAGCGGTTAGTTCATCCATCGCTCCCCACCCACGCCTGACTAGTTAGTTCTTTGACGAGCCTCTCACAATGACAGTCTCACCACGAACGGCTGCCGAACAGGCCATGTCGGCGAACCCTCGTTTGGGCAGCAACTTAGATCCCGATTTCTACCAAGTCGTACAGGGCCACTTCCAACTGCGCAAGTTGCTGGGTAAAGGAAGCTATGGTAGCGTATACGACGCCATCGCACTCGAGAATAATTGCTTGAAGGTTGAGCCAGGTACACGCGTTGCCATTAAGGTCGTACGAAATGCAGCCAAGGAGTTTCCCACGATCAACGCAAAGCGCTTGCTCCGCGAAATCTGCATCCTGCGTTCGTTTAACCACCCCAACATCATGCGATTCCGCGGTCTGCTCCCACCCAAGGATGTCAATAACTTGCGTGATCTCTATATGGTGGCAGACTACGTTGTCACCGATCTTCACAAGATCCTCCAGTCTTCACAGCCTCTGTCGAAAAAGCATGTACAATTCATCACGTACCAGATCCTCAAGGGTATCCAGATCATGCACCACAACGAGATTATTCATCGTGACATCAAGCCCGCGAACATTTTGATCGACGAGCGGGTCCGCGTTCGGATTTGTGACTTTGGTCTCGCACGCAGCGTCTCCGTGAATCCTCGAATCGAACAGCACTTACGCAAGGTCGCCAAGATGATGGCCAATGGAAAGCACGATCACCAAGATCACCAACATTGCGAATCGACTAAGGGTGGCTACAATCACGGCGCTTTGTGTGAGATCGATACGCTGCATCATCATCACGTCAACGGTGACATGACCCACACTCACGTTGATACGGACGGCAAGGAATGCAAGACCCTTTCCCACGCCTATGACCCACATCACGTCAACATCGGAGCTACGGCCACGACCCTGGCTGAAGGTGAGGATGGAGGAGTCATCCCACCCAAGCCCATGGTTCGTCAAATGACTCACCACGTCGTTACCCGTTGGTATCGCGCTCCAGAGCTGATCCTGCAATCGTCCGTTTACACTGCTGCGATTGATATCTGGTCGATTGGCTGCATCCTTGCAGAGCTCATTGCCATGCATCTTTCTCGCACCCACCGTGAGCCATTGTTCCCAGGTGACTACTGTTTCCCACTTTCTCCCCTTGCTCGAAATTCAAGCCGTCGCATTCATGTCGATCAGCTCGCATCGATCTTCAACGTGATCGGTACACCTAGTCGTGAGGAAGTGATGCGTTCGTTCCCATCTGAAACAAAGATTCACGAGTATGTCGCACGGTTCGAACCACGACCTCGAATTAGTTGGACTGACAAATATCCGAATGCGGATCCTCTGGCACTGGATCTCCTTGATAAGATGCTCAAATTCAACCCTTCCGAGCGCATTACCGTCGATGAGGCCCTCAGACATCCTTTCATCATGCCCATTGTTGAAGAGCTCCATGATGATCTGAGCCTCCCTGACGAGGCCCCACCGTACTTTGACTTTGAGGATGAGCCCTTCGATGCTCACTATGCTCAAGCCCTGTTGGTTGAGCAAGTCCTGATCGACAACCCACAGCTGATCGAGCAGTACCATGTTACCCCAGCGTTTGCCAAAATCATGGAGCGCCGTGAACGCATTCTCCGAACGAAAATTGAAGAGCTGGTTGATTGTGCAGGTCACAAATTGCCCGTTGACTACTTCCGTGGAACTTTAGAAGCTTACCTAAGGAAGACACATGCTTATTTCCACCCACATAGCTTCACACACATGCGCGATGATACAGCCTCCGAAGAAGAGGAAGACTCTGAGTCGGCGTCCCCAGTTAATCCCGAAGCTAATGCTGATTTGATGCATGCCAACCCAGTTGGTAGCAGGTACCACAATAGTCTCAATCGAAACGACGCGTTTACTATCCCAGCTGCAGCAATGCCTGGAGCCCCCGGAGCATCAACTACAAGCTCTTCGGCAATGGCGGCCCCGACTTTGCCGGCACCACAGCCCGTCCCTCAGGCCGCACTTGGGCACGGAGCTCTTGCTCAGCAACCTTCTCAATCAAGTCTTGCGTCGACGCAAGAGGACGCAAGCAGCGTTGCATCTGGCCCAGGAACGCTACCGCTGCCTGGCATGCGCCGTACGGCCTCGCAAGTCCGTGACCTAGCACATGATAATCGATGGTCAACCCTGCTTGCATCGTACGAGGCCGGCCGTGCAACTTCAATGGATTCCGAGTCGCGTAGCTTGTTGCGAGCCAACTCGCATGCACAATCGAGTACGGCCCAGGCCTCAGCTTCTCAAGACATAGCACGAAGCTCAAGCTCAGGCGATTTGATCCCCGATGATCCATCTGCAAGCTCCACAGACCTTCCTACGCGCGTCTCACGCACTCGTTCAAGCTTGTTGCCTCCTAAGGCGATTGCTGAGGCCGAGGAGAATCCTGACGAAGACATCGCAGAGCAGGTTGAGCGTGCCGCGCGAGTTGGGCCTCGAATTGCCGCCGATGATGCTGATAACTACTACCGATATCAATGCCTTATTCAAGATAAGAAGTTACAGCAGCAGCGCCGTTTGTAAGTGTTTGTATAGCCCCATTATCCACTTTACTTGCTTCATCTCTTGACCGTATGTCTCCGCAAACTTTCACCCGGAACATCTAGCTGTTACGTTTGTAATGTTATCGTTGGCCCCGGGTTCTGCCACTGGTATGATTCAATCAGCAGCTGATTGAGAATTACCTTCACCAGCACCTCTTCCTAACCAACTAGCCATGGCTCATGTTCTATTTCTTAGTACCTTTCGTAGCTTAGTTCCACTAAACAGTGTGTGGGAGCTCACAAGTTCGTTTTCATCTCTGTTTACCCCTATCCCAATTCTACCGGAACAGTTAGTAACGGGGTATGGGACGCAAAACATATGTTTCCTTCACTGCAATAAACTGAGCCGTAAGTAGTAGCCCCCATTCTTTAACGATGTACTCCTAGCGACGCCAACTTGCGATTAGGGTTTCATGGTTCGAAGAGCTTTAACGATTTGTTCAAACCCTGTGCCGATGAACGATAGTACGTCATTCGCAACAAGAGATCTTCCCAATGAACTAAAGGCTAACCTACTTGCCCTTCTTGAAGTAAGGCTAGCGGCAACTGCAGCCAAAGGGATGAGAGACTTGGCAGAGTACGAGGTTTCCTTGAGTACCGTTGAGCTCCAGTAGACCCACGTTGCAGTACAGCCAGTAAGGATATCTCCTAAACCACCACAGCGCTTCAAGCTACCCTTCTCACGGACTGCATACGCCGGACGTTCAAATCCGTTCGTAATGATGTCGAACTTACCTTTGCGGAGAATAGTAACTCCACCCAGCCGCTGCGCCACTTCTTGGGCATGGCGAAGTCCCTCGAATTTGTCTTTTTCGCTGATAACCACCACGTCGATATCTGCCGCTATGGAGGCCCCGTAATCTTCAAGTTGTTTGACTGTAGCATTTCCAGCATTTAGGAGTGCTTCTGTACTCAGGTCATTGCTTGAGAGGGCCTCATAGAGACGACTGAATTCCGCGGAATTTGGCGTAATAATAGCCTTGTCATACATGAACAGGGCAGCTGGAATCAGCTGCACTAGACGAATTCCATCGGCGTCAACCACTATGGGCATGTTCTGCTTCCTCGCCATGAGGATAGCGCGTGCTGCCACTTCACTTGCCAGCTTGGATTTGCCTAGCCCGGGACCCACGGCGAGGACATTTAGGCGTGGTAACCATTTCTGAAAGCGTGTCACACAGTCCTCCAATGTACTCTTGTAGGCCATAGTCTGTTGCTCCACCTCAAACACGAGTTCAAGTTGGCGCTGTTGCGCCGCCTCAATCTCTTGAGGTGTGATGTTAGGCTTCCTAGACAATTCGGTGAAGTCCGCTTTCACCTTCGCGAGTGCAGACGCGGATGGCTCCCACTCTAGATCCGTCATAAACGGAAGCGCCGCGCCAGTGTGCGCCAAAAGGGGATCGACCATAAGGTCAGGCGAGAGTGTCTTGAGAGGCGTGCTTGCCTCACCTCCACAGAATACGCAGCAGAGGTCTGCGCCAAGGCGAAGCGCACTCATGCCGCTGAAGTACGGCGCCCCGACGTAGTAAAGACTACCCCCAACTACACCAAGGCGTCCATGCTGCCCCTTGCGGTGCTCGCCTTCTAGATCTGGCACAAAGTCAAGAATGGTTTCCAGACCCGGATTCTGCGCGAGTTGTTTCCCCTCATCTGTGGAGGACATTGGTAAATAATCCAACGCAAATGTGTTGCTATCGCAGTATGTATCAAGTGAATACTATTGCAAGGTGATGCACCCAAAGATCCGACTGGGACAGGATATGAGGTACCGTGACGAAAATCTTCCCCCGATGAGCTTTCAGGTCCTCCGATCATTTGGGACTAAGCCAGCAGATGCACTCCAGGATCAGTAACAGGGTTTAGAACATGGGGGAGATCGAAATGATGGTAAACAAGCGCATTGATTACAACATATGGGTTTTTATTGTTTGCGAGCCGGTTCACTCGCGTTGCTGTTAAGTGGGCTCGTTCATTCTGGACTGAGCAAAGCGCGCGAGGTTGAATCGGAGATTGAATCGGGAAAAGACTAACTGGCGCATGCCTGCACTGCAATTGCTACAGATGAGGTGCAGACTTGTCATGATAAAATATCTACGCTCGGGCAGGAAAGCTGGGCATGTACATGGTAAGTGCACATGTCAACTTAGTCGACTGGAAGTCGAGTGACGGAGGCAACAGACAACTTGAGAGAGTTGTGTGCCCATCGTGACTTGGAATTGAAACGACTGAAACGTCGTGGATAATCAAAGTAGGTTCTTATGCAATCGTGCATTCCTCACTGAAATCAAAGTCTTCACGTTGCACCACTGTTGGCTTGGCGGACTTCTTGGTCGAAGCATCATGTGTAGGTTTCGGTGGTGCGATGGAGGACTGAGTTGGCGCGAGGGTCGTCACAACAAGATCTTCTCGCTTATCGCAAGCGAGACGAGATTTGCCGAGAGCAGAGTGTCCATGTAGCAGATCAGGGTCTTGGGTGAAATCCCAAACCAATGGTGTGGCCGGCTCAGGGACAGCTTTCATCTTCTTTGTGGAGGTGCTGCTGTCCGATGACGGACTGACGACCTTATCGCTATCATCTTGGCTAGGTTCGGTACTCGTGGTTGATGGCTGCTTCTCACTTCCTTGCGGCGGAACATATTCCACTACTCCTTCACCCTTGAGCATTGTGATTGCTTCGTACATTTCGCGTGAGTGCGTCTTGCCAGTCGCAATTGCATTCTGGTACTCGGCAATGAACTCTGGGGAGAACCCAGCAAGTTCCATATCAATTGCTTCCTCATCGATGGTAGGCTCTGCACTGGCTTCACTCGGAGTATCCGATCCGTCGATAGCGCTACCGACCGTCGTGGCTTCGCTCGGAGTGCCCTGCGCAGTTTCGCTCTCTGTCGGCCTTTCTGAATCGCTTGGAGCTTCAGCAGGTTCTTCTGGCACCTCCGAGGCGACAATCGTTGTAGATGTGGTGACGAGTATTGTGGTATGGATTGTCTCGCCGTCGTTTGATCGCTTACCGACAGTTTCGTCGGCTGCGGGCTGAACGACCGACTCTGCCTCTCGGGCCGCAACAGTCACAGCCGACTCGGCGGGAACTTCTAGAGACTGGACAACTTCTGAATCTGCGAGTTTGGATTCAGCAGCGACATGTACCAAGGTTACCTCCTGGGCATACTCTTGTTCGGTCGAGGCAGCTGCGTCTTCCACAGGTTCTACCTCCTCAGAGGCCACAACAGGCTCAGCTGCCGCGGAATCAACGTCAGCCTCGGCCATCGACTTCGTCACAACCGCAGATTCGCTTACTGACTCCACCGTAGGCTCAGCCACATGCTCAGCCTCAGGGTCAACAGCAAACTCAGAAGTTGATTTGACAGCACTCGGCTCAGCAACGGCTTCAGCAGCACGCTCAGCAGCAGGTTCGGCAACAGGTTCGGCAACAGGTTCGGCTGCAGGCTCTGCAACAGGCTCTGCAACAAGCTCGGCTGCAGGCTCAGAGACAGCCTCAGTAACGGGCTCAACAACAGGCTGAACAACAGGCTCAGAGGCAGCCTCAGTAACTGGCTCAACAACAGGCTCAGCGACAGGCTCAGCGGCAGGCTCAGCGACAGGCTCAGCGGCAGGCTCAGCGGCAGGCTCTGCGGCAGGCTCAGCGACAAGCTCAGGGACAGGCTCAGGGACAGGCTCAGCGGCAGGCTCAGGGACAGGCTCAGCGGCAGGCTCAGCGACAGGCTCAGCGGCAGGCTCAGCGACAGGCTCAGCGATAGGCTGTACAACAGGCTCAACGGCAGCCTCAGCAACTGGCTCTGCAACTGGCTCAGCGACAATCTCTGCAACAGACTCGGTGACAGGCATGACGACATCCTCTGAAACAGGCCGAGCAATAGCGTCAACATCGGATTCAACAACTGGCTCAACAACAGGCTCGGCAACGGGGTCAGTGACGGACTCGGCCGCAGGCGCAACGGCGGGGGATCGAGAAAGCCCTGCCACCTCCTCTGGAGGTGCGACGACAACAGGAACAACGTCAGCACCATCTAACAGAATAGCGTCGTCCGCAGTCGCTTCCTCATCGAGGTAGGTGGCTGCATCAATTGTCTTCTCAGCGATTGGGGCTTCTAGCTGCGTCGATACGGCTGGCTCATTATTGACGGTAGTGGTGGTGGCAGTTTCTGATGCGGCAACTTGCGAGACAACCACAGCTGGCTGGGGCCCACTTGCAGGCTCTTCAGCCCGCTGAGAGGCAACCGGGGTGAGCACTTCGACTGAAGGAACTGTAGATTCAGCAACGCCCTCACCAGTAAGCTCGGCGATAGGTTCGGCAATAGGCTCGGCAACAGGCTGAACAACAGGCTCGGCAACAGGCTCGGCAACAGGCGCAGCGACAGGCTCAGCGACAGGCTCAGCGACAGGCTCAGCGACAGGCTCGGCAACAGGCTCAGCGACAGGTTCGGCAACAGGCTCAGCGACAGGCTCAGAGACAGGCTCAGCGACAGGCTCAGAGACAGGCTCAGCCACAACCTCTGCAACAGTCTCGGCAACAGTCTCAGCAACAGGTTCAGACACAGGTTCTGCGACAGTCTCAGCGACACTCTCGGCTGCGGTTTCCTTCGTGATCGGATCGGGTTGCAAGACCGGAACACTAAAGACTGCTGCAACGTCCTCTTGAGACACGATCAGAGCTTCATCGACTCCAGCTTCCTCGTCATCCGCATTGGCTTGTGCGACGTTCTCTGGTTGCCGTTGCGTTTGCTGCATAACAACCTCATCTGAAGATACTGTCGGACGCGACACTTCCGGCTCAGCCCCTGGTACGGCTGCAACTTTGTTGGCAGCTTGTGTTGTGCTGTGTTCATAAATCTCAACCAAGGGGGATGTAATACGCTTGTCTTCAGCGTCACTTCCATTTAATTTTTCGGACTGAATCGATTCAGCAGGAACGGCATTTTGCACTTCTACCACTACTATTGGTGCAACTTCAATTGGCTCGGGTTGCATATTGACGGGCTGCACGGCTTCGGAGGGTTCGGATGCCAGTGCATCCACCTTAGCTTGTTCAGCTTCTACTTGAGTGAGTGTACATTCCAGTGCGGTTGGCTCGTTGGATGGCACTGAAGATGGAGCTACTGGTTCTGACTGACCGTAAATTTGGGCGGCTGATGTCGTGGCTACAGCTTCAACCTCGGGCTCACGCCGTGGTTGTACAATGACAGCCGCGTCTGCGGACTCTGGGGCGACCACTGCGTCATCTGCATCAGCCTCTACATTGTCGAGAGGCTTCACTGCTTCGTCTTCCAGGGGCTGTTGCACAGACTCTTCGGCTCCAACGTAGCTCTCAACGCGGCTTTGCTCCACAATGTCCACTTCCTGCATCTGTGCAGCAGGTTCGGATTGTGTTGCCAGAATACTTTGGCTGGGATACGGTTCTGCAGGCGATTTCGACTGCGAAACTGGTACAAATTCGATGGTATCTGTAATTAATGGGATAGACTCCCGACGGTTCTTGTACTCTGTCTCCTGCTGAGCCTTGTACTTTGCCTCGCGTTCCGCAGCCTCTCGAGCCTCGCGGGCACGTTTCTCACGTTCCTTAGCCTCCTTGAGCGCAATCTCACGTGCCAATCGCTCTTGCTTCTCGCGCTCTCGTGCTTCCTTCTCAGCTGCTTCAAGCGCTTCACGCTCGCGCTTCTCTTGCGCTTCGCGCGCGGCACGTTCTTGCTTCTCCCGTTCGCGAGCCTCCTTCTCTGCTGCCTTGCGCGCCTGTTTTTCACGTTCACGCGCTTCCTTCTCCGCTGCTTCTCGAGCTAAGCGTTCCTGCTTCTCACGCTCACGTGCCTCGCGTTCAGCTGCCTCCTGCCGCCTACGAAGCTCTTTCTCCTCACGTGCCCGTCGCTCGGCTTCTTCCTTTGCACGCTGCTTAGCGATGCGCTCTTCTTCAGCCTTTCGTTCGGCTTCGATTTTCGCGAGGCGCCTTGCTTCCTTCTCTGCGGCTTCACGTGCTTCACGTTCGCGCTTCTCTCGTTCTCGAGCTTCCTTCTCGGCAGCTTCGCGGGCTTCCTTTTCACGCTTGCGCTGTTCCTTCTCTTCCTTTGCTTTTCGTTCGGCTTCGAGCTTCGCCTGCCTCTTGGCTTCAGCCTCAGCAAGGGCTTGAGCCGCACGTTCTGCCTTCTCGATTCGTTTCCTTTCTTCTTCCTCGAGCTTGCGCTGCTTCTCAAGCAGCTCCTGCTGGCGTTTGCGCTCTTGTTCTTGCCTTGCCGCGTCTTCTTGCATTTTCCGCATTTGGGCCTCTTGGATTTCCTTTTCGCGCTTGATCTGTTCTGGAGTCTTCATCTCCTCCAAGAGCTTCAGTTGCTCCTCTTGTGCAGCCAGCGAGGCTCGGCGCATCTTTGCGATACGTTCTTTCTCTGCTGCAATCTTGGCAAGCCTTCGTCTCTCCGCAAGCTCAGCGGCCTGTCGCTGGCGCTCGGCTTCAGCTTCAGCTTCTCGCCTCTTACGCTCTTCCTCCTCTTCAGCGAGCTTACGGAGTCGCTCTTCTTCTGCAAGTCGCGCAAGACGTTCGCGCTCTTCGGCCTCTTGGATAGCTCGCAAGCGTGCTCGTTCACGTTCCTCGGCTCGTGCACGAACAATTGCGATTTCGGCCTCAAGTTCAGCGTCAATTTCCTGTTGGGACGCCCTGCGTCTTCGCAATCCTTCCGTTCCTGGAGTGAATCCAGGTGTAAGTCCCACTCGACTGTGACGACGCATAGGGGTCTCGTATGCAAGGGGAGGCGATAAGCTCGCTGTTGCTGTGGTGGGGCTGTTGGCATCAGCGCTTGCCAAAGGAGGTGAGAATGCTGGCTCCAACTCGTCTGCACCTGCTGATGGCTGCACTGATCGCCGAGCACGGTATGGAACGGATCCGGGTGATCCAGGTAGCATACCCGCTAACGCTGCCGCCGCCGCAGCGGCTGCAGCAGCTGCAGCTGCTGCAGCCTCTTCAGCCGCCAGGGCCTCATCTGAAGGCTCGACGATTTGATGCTGCGTTGGAGCCTCATTTTCGAAAGCCGGAGCAGCGTTTTCTTGTTGTCTAGGAGTTGCGGGTGAAGGAGTAGACGTTTCTAATTTTTCTGCCAGTGGCTCGCGATCTCCAGGTTTCGGGGCGTCGAGCTCTGCTGAATCTGTCGATGTAGCAGCTGGAACATTGTCTTTGGGTGGCTTAACAGCATCCGCCTGCTGCTCTGGCTCAGGTTCGGTTGCGGGTGTACTGACCCGAGCCTCATCCACCGGCTGGAGCACTACGGGCTGGAGCTCCACCATTTTTTCGTTCTGTTCTTGCTCTTGTGGTGCATTCTCCAGCGCAGGTGATGCAGATTCAGCTTGACTTTGCTCAGTCGTTGCGGACTTAGGCTGCTCTGGGGAAGCTGCGGTAACAGGCACAGCCTCCTGCTCGATAAGCACGTCATCAACGCCAGCCTCTTCGTCCTCTTCATTGCTATGTACGGTGGCAACAAAGTCCGCTGCAGCGTCTTCGGCTGACTGCAGGACAGCCTCCGCTGCTAAACGCTCCGCTTCGAGCCTACGCTTGTGTGCTTCTTCTGCCAGTTGCAATTCAAGGTCATCGACAGGCTTGGGCGACTCCACAGACGAGGAAGGTTCCTGTGTCGTTACGCCTTCAACCACCTCTACATTGGCATTAAGAGTGATATCCTTCTGCTCTGTCGATCCGGGTTCAAGCGCGGGAGTGACGGATCCTTCTGACCCAGGCTCGGCTTCCGATGTGCTTGCGGGGTGAGCCTGAGCAGGCACTTGCACATCTTGTTCTTGTTCAGAGATAACGGCTGCTACTTCTATCAAGGCCTCCACATTCGCAGTTTCCGCTTGCGTTGCTGCCTCCGAGATGTCGTTTTCTAATTGAACAGGCACCTGCTCAACATTAGGCGAATCGATCTGACCAGACGGCCTGCCATCTTCTGGAATAGCATCAACGCGAGGCTCAGCTGCCGTTAGCTGCGTCTCTGGTTGACTGTCTACTTCTGACATGGGAGTTGGAGGCTCCGACAAGCCGTCATTAGAATCTTCTGCATTAGTAGCAGCGGCTGCTGCTGCTGCTGCCGCCGCCGCCGCCGCCAAAGATGTATCACCGGCAGCGCTCTGTCTCCTCGCCAGTTCTACTTTAGCCCTGGCCCGGGCCTCTTCTTCTGGGAGTCCTTCTTCGCGCATGTAGCGGTACATAATTTTGCTCAACTTTGCTGCGTATCGCTTCTTGGCAGCCCTGCGCTTCTCCGGAGGCAGATGGTCAAACGAGGGTTGAAGACTATTGCGCCTCTGCTGTTGCTGCGGTAGAGGTTCGTGCTCATTGAGCTGCTGAGAGCCAACACCGTCTCCATCTCCCTTCCTTTCTGTCGTATCTTCAGTCTGACTTGACCCCTCCGTCTGGGGCTCTGCGGCGGTCGAGGCAACGTCAGGCAAACCCTGCAGAGTATCGGGGACGGGGGCGACTTGCTCCACGGATGACACATCGGGCTGCTTTGTCTCTGCGTCAGGCGTGAGCGTCGTGGTCGTCGCTTGCTTGGTTTCCTCGGGTTGGCTTGGTTTTGGTGCTTGTTTCTGCGCACCCGTATTGCGCTTGGGCTTCCTGCCCATGTCTGGCAACGACCCGGTCTAGATTCAGAATGCAATGAAAGGCTCAGTGAGGCTGTGCACGAACTAGATAGGGAGATATTCCCAGAAAACTCCTCACAGTTTTTCGAACATATCTTCTTCTCAGCGACATATTTCAGCACCCCGGATCCTGACACGTCAACTTGGGGTGGATGGAGTTGCTCCCTTCGCCGACATTGCTTGACAAGCAGTATCTACACACTGACTCATTTGCCGTGGATTTCCAGCTTATGCTAAGGGTCTACGACTTGCGGGAATGCACAAGAAGCGTCTTTTGGCGCATTGGAGCTATAGGGTAGGGCAGGCCGGGTTCGGGCCTCCCACACTGGACTAGAGATTCTAGGTATATGGCTGGCAAGTGGTGCGAATGGCACGAACATAGCGTATGACAAGCAAGGAATCCATCATCGAGACATTCCTATCCCAGGCCGGGCAGATTTATATGACGAAGCGTTGGACATCTCGCCACTCCCAGCCATGAACCTCTCTGCTGAACTCACCTCGACATTGCCGTTGCTTGCCATGCGTTCGAATCCCCGACAGACTTGAGTCCTCTGCCGATAGAGACGCAGTGGCCAAATAACGCATGCAACGATAGGGCCTGCTGCATTCTGCTGGGCTCTAGAAGCAGCAGTGTCCGTCATCGGAAGACAGTCGAATCACAATGACCCATCAGCTCTTGAGTACATCTGGCGCGAGTGCGATCAATGGGTGTTTTCTGGGGGTGGACTGTGGTACGCAGTCTATGAAGCTTATCGCCATTGAAGCAGGGTCTGAGAATGATGCAGGCTATCCGAGGATTTTATATGAGGTACGTTCTGCTCACTGTGCTTGTATAGTACACGTGAAGGTGCCCGTTTCATATTCAAGTTTAGCGACTCATCGAGAAAGCTCACTATCTCCATGCCCGTGCAGTCCTCACTTCATTATGATACCGACCTACCTCATTATGGTACGCACAGTGGATACAAACGTTCCTATTGGTCTACGTCAGCAACAACTTCGCCATCTCCCTCTACTCAAGCTGGAGAACACTCTCAACATGACGAGAACTCAAGCCTTGTGTACACAACTCCGTCGTTAATGCTGGTTGAAGCGCTTGAGAAGTTGCTGCTGCGGTGCGCTGTGGAGGCCCCGCACCTCTTACAATCGGCCATTGCAATCTCCTTCAGCGGCCAGCAACATGGGAGTGTGTGGTGGAGCAGAAGCGTTCACTCACTGGCGCTCACGCCTTCCCACAGCCTTGTCGAACAGTTGCGAGACCAGCAGGTCTTCGTCTTGGAGTGCGGTCCAATTTGGATGGATGCGTCGACGTCCCAAGAGGTGGCGACGTTGACTGACGCTCTTGGTGGCGTCTCCCAGACTTGCCAGAAGCTAGGTAATCCCATCTTCGAACGGTTTACTGCACCGCAAATCGCGAAGATATTGCGAATGTATCCTCGTCTCAGCGAGAAGATAGGCGCCATTTCGCTCATATCATCTGCCCTGCCGACAATCATGAAGCTTAACACGGCAGCGAGTCGTCTCTCGCCGATAAGGTTTGCTCCTATTGATGCGGCCGACGGAGCAGGAACGAGTTTGGTGAGCTTGTGTGGTCATTGGAATCAAGAAATGTTGACTGCCATCGCATCGATCGCTGCGTCAAATGAAAGCACGCACACCCATTCTCCGACCCAGATTCAAGAAATGCTGCCGTCAAGTTCATGCAATCGCGACACGGCACAGTGCAACTGCACGACTGAAAGCAAAGGCTCACACACGCTCGCGGAAACGAGTGATGTTGCTTGGTCGCATGATCAGGTCAGCTTGGGAGTCATAGGTACATTCTGGCGGGATCGCATCCCGGCGCTAAACCCAAACTGCGAAGTAATTTGTGGGACTGGAGATAACCCTGCAGCACTTATTGGACTTGGGCTGAATGAACAAGGGCATGTTGCCATAAGTCTAGGCACATCTGACACACTATACTCGGTGGTTCCACCGAACTCTGTAAGTCGCCAAGCTGACCCAGCCAACGCGACTGCAGGTAGGAGATTGACTGCATACCCGTTCCGCTTGCCGCATCCACTCAGGCCAAACTTGCTGGAGATGAGGATGTTTGTATATCGCAATGCCTCATGTGTTCGAGACTTAGCCTTGACCATACTCGGCAGGGGTACAACATGGAGTGGTTTGGACGACGCATTGGCTACAAGTTGCTCACTCCCCTTCTTGTACTCATGTCAGGATGCAAGCCCAACTACACGAGTCGAGAAACTCGTACTCGCTATTGTGCGGCCGTTCCCCGAAATTACCCCTCACCTTCCAGCCTCCCCCTCACTTCGTTTCTATCTTGCATCTCGCACGTCCACCCAAAGCCAAAGCCAACCCGTCAGTGCTCCTGAGAGTTGGTCCTTCCTCCGACTTGATTCTGAGACGCACAATCTCTCAAGCGAACAACAGGCTCGTCTACTACTTGAAACTCAAATTGCCGGACTACTTTGGTCTCTGAATCAGACTGCATCCCGCCTTATTATCACGGGTGGTGGCTCTAAGTCCACATTTCTAGTCAAGTCACTCAGTACTGCATTTGGGTTATCAGCGACAATTCTCGAGACAGTCGACCATTTGGGTAAGCGACAGCCTTTCTCGAATGCTGCAGCATACGGTGCAGCTATCCGGGCGCGCTATTATGCGTCTGAGGCGTTGAAGGAAGCACGCCACGCTTCCATGCCGTCAGCCTCATCACATCACCTGAATGTTGTTACAACCACATTCTCTCCTGTGGTTGAGCATACCGAAATCTTCCATGTGGCAAAATCAGCCCTTGAGCAGTTCTGGTTAAGTGAGTGAGACAAGATCCATATTAGTATGTGTCTTTTATGAATGATGCGACTTTACACGATCGTTAGTCTAATGTTGTTGAAGTAGTTTCCAGATGAACTTACGAATACACAGATGCATCAGTATTGTGATGCATTCACTCCATCCTCGAGCTCTCCGTCCTCGGATTCTTCCGCTTCAGCATCGGCTCCATCTTCGCCTTCGCCTTCGATTTCGTCATCGTCTTCATCGTCTTCATCGTCTTCATCAGATTCTCCGTGTCCAAACTGACTTGAGCTGTACTCACTTTTCTGTTCCTGCTCCAAGGCCCGTTCGTACACGGCAACCTTGGCCTTGTGCTCATCGCGAATTCGTTTCAGTGTTAGCGAAACATCTGCCTCTGTCAAATCCCCTGATAGGTATTTCGCCATTATGTCCAATGTCTTTACATTCAGTACAGCCGCAAGGAATTTGATCATATACTCATGCTGTGAGCCCTCGATGGACGATAACCCAAGTGCGACCGAGACTCCAATACTTTCTCTATCTTCGTCCGATAACTCGAGGAAATGATCTACACCACGTAGCTTATACAATGTGAGCGTTCGGTAGTGCTCATGTTCCGCAGCGAATGCCATGACTCCAAAACCATATGGGTATTCGTCTAGATGCGAGTATCACAAATGTACGAGCAAGTATTGCAGACGGTGAGAACGTGATGTCTTTGAATTATGTCCATAACCTTAAGCCATAGCGTCAATCCAGAGACTCGAGCAATTCTTCTGAATCGATGCAAATCACATACAGTCAGCACGACGACCACTGATTCGACAGATAAACAAGTCTCGCAAGCATTGGGCCGGCCTCCAAAAGTTGTATACGCTACGTACGCTGGTCGAGTAGATTCGCAACGAGGTCGGCATTGAACGAGACGAGCATCAATTTGGCGGCGATCTGGGTCGGCGTGAGTTCTGCGCCAGCTTGGTGTACGACGTCATCTGCAGCGGGATCTGGTACCGCATATTGCTTTGACATGCTGAGATAACGGTTGTTGCCCTCTGGTTTTCTCGCCGAATATCACGTTGTATCTAGTTCCCCTTTAGTTATGCTGGGAAACCTGCCTCTGCACTTTTTCGAAGCTCTAGAATACGCGGATAGTGGAGCGTGCACGCGGTGAAAACCGGTTAGCACCCTCGATCGCGTGGTCAAAGAGCGAGTAATCCTGTCACTTTCGGGTGGTATGCCATCTACAGAGTGAAATCTACATTCAAGTTTTCCCGCGCTTTCTAATATTCGCGTTTCCTTGGCCACTGCGTGTTCAAGTATATCCGGGCACTCCGTGATACATACTGGGCTACGAGTGGGCGAGAACAGACGTGCAGTTCTCAAAGATGGCAACAAAGGCAGCGCGGGCACTGCCTGCGCCCTCACTCCACACATATACCTTCGGGTCGGTAACCATCAAGTTTCCGTACGAAGCATATCCCGCGCAGCTGACGTACATGGAGAATGTGATCAACGCACTGAACCGAGGAGAGAATGCCCTGCTCGAGAGTCCTACCGGAACCGGCAAAACGCTGTGTCTCCTGAGCGCCACGCTGGCCTGGGTTGAGGAAGAGAAACGGCGGAGGAAGGTTGGGCTTCCCAGCTTGCGACAGAAGCTCAACGTGACAAGTCCCTCAACGGCAGTTTTCGGAGTTGATGCTGAGGGAGATGGTACTCCGAGGGTAGTCCGCAATCCAAGCGCCAGCACCACCTTGCGGGGAACAGTAGCTCGAATTGGCATGGATGAGAAAGCAAGCGGAATCAATCAGGCGGCACAGCAGTCGGCGTCACGAGTGCCCTGTATATTTTATGCGTCTCGAACTCACAGCCAGCTGGCCCAGGTTGTTAAAGAGTTGAAGCGCTCGCCGTATGAAGCCTCTGTGCGTGTGTTGGCGTCACGAGAACAGCTATGCATTCACCCAAGCGTACGAAGCCAGCCCGCTCAGATGCAGCAGTACATTTGCAGGTCACTCGTTGATTCCAGAAGGTGTCGTTTTAGGAACGGCCTGGAACGCTATTCCACCACAGGTATTAACGTGCTAGGAAGTGCCGTACATGACATCGAGGACCTTATCGAAATTGGGAAGGGCGAGACAGTGTGCCCTTACTTCCTATCCAGACTCGGACTTCAACAAGCGGATGTTGTCTTCCTTCCCTACAACTATCTTTTTGACAGCGCCGCGCGAAATCAGCTTGGCATTGACAACCTTCTCGAAGAGGCAATTGTGATTCTAGATGAGGCCCACAACCTGGAATCGTTCTGCAGTGCCGCTAGTTCGTTTGAACTTACGGCGGTACAGCTTGGAAAATGCATTGAGGAGCTGCATGAGGCGTTTCTCATTATCGAACAGCGAGAAAAGGACAAAATGGAGTTGCCAACGGTTGAGAATCATCCCTTGACGGCCCAGCATGTGCTCGCTGTTAAGTCGCGCTTCAGTAATTTGGAGGCTAACATTCTTGCTCACATTGAGAAGCGCACAAAAACACTCGACGACACGGACGAATCTGCCTCGGGCGATATCCGACTGCCTGGTCCAACCATCTACAAGTTGCTCGGCGACATTAACTTTGACACCTATGAACAGTTCATCAAGGGCCTTTTCGCGATCATCAATCTTTTGTTAGAGGAATCAACCGCGGCGGCGGTTTCATCCGCAGGCCTGGCATCTTCACTCAGTGTGAACTCTGCCGCGGTTACTCAAGTTCGCCAGCAAATGAACCGCAATTTGGCGCTTGACAAATTCATTGATTGCCTTCGTGTTCTGTTTGAGGGCGACAAGGAAGTGAAGAAGCAACAATCTCAAGACTATTTCAGACTTATTATCTCGCCCGAAGTAGAGCCTCAATCTACAAGCCGCAGAGCTGTGTTTGGCGGACAGTCTGATGACTCTGGCGCGGGGGCGTTCACTCTCAGTTATTGGTGTTTCTCACCCGCGATTGCAATGCGCAAGCTTGTAGCATCTCGTATTCATTCGCTCCTGCTGACTTCGGGAACGTTGTCGCCAATGAATTCATTTGCACAAGAGCTCGGTGTTGACTTTGCTATACGTTTACAGAACCCGCATGTGATTGATCCCTCGCAGATCTTCGCCGGTGTCATTCCGAAAGGCCCGCGTGGTCAGGCTCTCTCGTCTGCATTCTCGACACGTAGCAACGTGTTGCCGACCCTTGACTTGGGCATCGCAATCTCCAATTTAGCCAGGCTTGTGCCAGATGGAATTCTTGTTTTCTTTCCGTCGTACGGGAGCCTGCAAAGGGCGATGACACTCTGGCGCACAGCTGATTCCATCAATCCCTCAGCCACCAGTACCTCCGATTCGAGTTTTGCTTTTGATGCAAACTCGAGCCAAAATCGCGGCCGATCGCAGCCTAAGCGGCCGTTCAATTCACCAGGATCCGCGTCTGAATCATCTAAATACGTTGAGGAACAATTTGGCGCTAACTCGATCCTTGAAAATATCTCGCTCTGCAAGCGAGTCGTTATCGAGCCTCGCTCCAGCGCCCAATTTCCAGCGGCGATTGATTACTATAGAGAAGCGGTCTCAAGTGGTTTTGGTGGTGTCTTCTTCGGCGTTTGCCGTGGTAAAGCTAGTGAAGGCGTCGATTTCAGCGATGCTCAGGCTCGTGCAGTTATCATCACTGGCATTCCATTCCCCAATCGAACCGATCCCCGCGTCGATTTAAAGCGAGAAATCCTCGACCGACAGCTTCGCAACGCAGCGGGCAAGGGTGAGGTTTTGAGTGGCGCTGCCTGGTACTCGCTTGAGGCGGCACGAGCGGTCAATCAAGCAGTAGGCCGCGTTATTCGTCACAAGAACGACTTTGGTGCCATATTCCTCTGTGATGAACGTTTTGCTAGCTCCAGTTACTTAGGACAACTGTCTAATTGGCTCAAGCCCAGGGTTACGACATACGATACCTTTGTTGCAGCATTTCAGGGCGCAGCGCAGTTCTTTAAAGCAATGAGGGAGAGATTTCCTGATGCCTTCCGTTCCCAGGGTGCGCGTCAATCGGGGCCCGTTGCTCTGAGCTTTTCAACGAAGGGCAGTCTTTCGCCTTCTCAAGCAACTCGACTATCGAGTGCGTCGGCATTATCTACTCAACCTAGTGACGAACTCTCACAAGCGATCGCAAGCATTGCCTCAGGGATCGATGAAGAGAAGGTTTTGGCCATTAAGCGCGAGTTGAAGGAAACAGGCCGAGACAAAGCTATAGAACAGGCAAGGCGTAAAGTTCGTTTGGAAGAGCTCAACCAAGATGAAGCTGAGGAGCTGCTCTTGCAAGGCAAACACCTAGAACAACGTAAAGGTGGAAAGAAAGGCAGCGGACAAGCGAACGACCCGTGGACATCCAATTCCTTCTTCACCTTTGACCGGACCGTCTCGAGTGTTCGACCGCTTTCTCAACAACGTGACGAAAGTGAGGACGCATCTAGCTACCCAAAAGTATCTATGGATGGCATGAACGTCGAGAGGGCTTTGGAGCTTGCACGACAACTCGAAGAAGAAGTCAATCGATCCGAGTCTCCCGAAGCGAAACCGGCTCCCTACATGAGGCGTCAAGCCTCAGCCGGATTTTGGATCTTAGCGACGCGATGCTGTGAAATTGCGAAGTCAAGTCAGGAGCTCGAGACCAAATCCGACAGCTCATCTCTTCTCGAGTCACTACAGGATATTTTCGCACGCATTTCGACGGAAGACAAGATAATCCAGAGGACTCCAACCCCTGTGCAGCAGGACGCATCAAAAGAGATCCCTTCGTCCCGTGAAGGCACTCATGACTGGTTCAGTCATCATAGACTGCGCCTATTCCGTGCGTTAACTGAATTGGCTGCATGGATCCGCATTCTCCTCAACACGCCGAGCGTGCTCAATGAACCTATGGTTGTTCTGTTGCGCTACAGCCTTCCTCCATCGTACCGCCGCACACTTGAGCATGAATTACTTATCTCTGTCCCTGGAGCGTTCATTTCGAGTGACGCACGTATGCGCGACAGCTCCCTCAGCCAAACTCAGGAGCAACCGTGGAGTCAAAGCAATAGCTCTGTAAGGCACGTCTCGCACGAACCTGCCGCTTCTGTTCGAACTGAGATGGAACGCGCCCTGACGCCTGACATGGAAGCGAAGATGGTATCTAGCACTGCACCACTGACACCTCCTACAAGTGCTGCTGAACTTATTGAAATCTCAAAAACAATCTTTGGTCATGGAACTCAAGCGTGGAAGGACTTTGTCGAACTTCTTAAGCAATTACGTGTTCTGTCTCGAAAGTACAAGGGGACGAGCGAGGATGCAATCGAGCATGCGGATCGCGAGCAAGCTATTAAATTGGCTCGGGAAGGCTATCGACTCCTGGCAGAGGATATCGACAATCGTTCCTTCGATGCGAGATTCAGCCTTGCTCAAGGTCTCCTCGTTGTGGTTGGCAAGACACTGGCCCGTATCTGGGAAAAAGAGGTAATCTTTGAACTAATGACAATTAAGCACTCGAATGGGCTATAAGAATACTTTAATTTACATGTAACAATTGCAGGTAAAGGTGGAAGCTTAGTGTTGAGACTAAACGAACGCTGGGAACCACACTCTACTCTTTGCCCACGATAAGGTAAACGGTGCCGATGTCTGGGTTGCCGCCGGCTTTGTGTCGTTGCCTCTTGTTCGTGGAGTTATCGTCAGTTCTTCCAGTTCGTCGGCAACGTCACCCTCGATTGAATCGGGTTTGCAATCCATCCTGACACGTTTACTACATTCGAGACTTTCTGTTGGAGACCCTGTACGCACCCCACCGAGGCGAGGAAGTAAGGACTCAGAGCTGTCATAATCCTCGTCGTCAACATGGGAGGTGACACTGGCCTCGGGGCCTGCTGGTGAGTTGCCAGCTTCAGACATCCGCTTCGAACTCATACACACATCAAGTTGACAATCGGAATCCGCAGACAATCGTATGCTCTGGTTGTGGATCGTGCGTTGTCTTGCACGTGTCCATGCAAGGAGACCTCCGCGACCGTGAGAGGGCGTATCCGAAGTGACCATGTTGTGCCTGCTTGCTGAGGACTTCGGCTTAGCAAGTTGACGAGTAGGCTTGGCTTCAAAATCGCCATTCATCAAGCTTACACCCCTAGACAAGAGGATAGGAACTGAGTTGCCTCGAGGGATCCCTGGAGGTGATGTGGTGAATGGCACTACTAACGACGACTTCAATGGCTCAAGCTGTGTATAAACAGCCTCGGCTCGCAGTGCCGTAGCATGATGTGTGCTCATCAGACTGATGTAGTTGTTGGGATAAGATGGTGTGGAGAGGCTTGAATCCTCTTCCTCCACGTTACAAGCGGCAAAGTCATTCAGACCAAACGGGTTATCGTCTGATTCGTCTGCAGTGGACTTAACTCCCGTCTTGGCAGCTGTTGGAAGGATTAAGAACACAGGGGGCTTCACGGAAAGCGTGAACTTTGGAGTGATCATGGGGGCGAACTGCCCTCCAGACCTTGCGTTGGCAAGCAAAGCCGCTGCTTCTGCGAGCGAAGACACAGAGTAGTGGCATTTGTCATTACGTAATGCAACGAGGAAGGTGAACTTCAACAGTCTTGACGAATGATTCGAGTGACCACACAATCCCTGAGCACCGATGGCCAATTCGCGAAGTGCCTGTCTTGTCAACCTCGAGGCCGTTTCAACATCGCAATGTTCGCGACACCGCCTTTGCGAGGAATCATCAGTAGCACTGCCATAGTCTCGGCTATATCCGTATGGCAGCGCAATCCAATAGAGTTCTTTTACCAGATTCAGGGATCCAGAGCCAACCACCAGACACACCGCATGTACGTCCAGATCCTCCACGAGTTGTGCCAGCGCATCGAAGTGGTCAACGAGTTGTAGCAGTTTCGTGGCAAGCATTTCTCGTTTAACATCATTTCTTGACTTGAGCTTTCGCCGCAAAAGCGGGTTACTCCGCCGTTCTGCATCCTCCTGTTCCTGGCGTTGCCGCTGATTCTCAATGCTTCGTCTGAACTGATCGAATGGCGAGGGGATGATCTGTCGAGCAAAAAGGAGGTACTTACACGTCTCGACTATAATGCGAGCGCACGCGTCAGGTGCAATATTGGGCGGGATGTCCCATAGGAAAGTCGATACGGGCTCGTCGATCTTCTGTTCCAGGTCAAAGATGACTCGACTGGTCATCCTTGAGTTTGTGTTTGGATTGGTACAGTGTAGCGGCGCCTGTCGTCGGGGTTTAAACTTGAAAAGCCACTCTAGGCGCGGTATTCTGCTGAATCAGTGTGTTGGTTATCCAACAGCACTGCTGGGACGCAAGATACACACAACTCGGAAAAATGCAAACGGCTCGAATTTCCGACGGAAAGTCGGTCGTCAGCTTGGTTCTGACCAGGTTTCTCTGCGCGACCCGGGGATCACAGGTGCCACAGACAGACAGACAGACATAGAGATTTGCCACTGCACACACCCAAATGATGGTAAACATTATCACGGATTATACAACAACCAACTAGGGGGATATAACATATGTATGGTGGAAAAAAACAAGCAACAGCTGTAACTAAACCAGTGGGTACTAGGAACAATCTCATACAAGTCCTGCTCGACGTGCGCTTATGATGGTAATAACGCTCAGCTTCACTTGGCTTTAGTATAACGCACAGTGTAGGTTACTTGAGATGCTCAGGGACGAGACGAAGGCCAGTAGTTGGCAAACCAAGCTTGCTGATGTCACAAACCGCGCAGATCTCGCCCATACACGATTGGGCATGCTTTGCACCACAGTATCCACAAACTAACACCTCTCGACCTTCTGCTGCACGAGCACCCGAGATCTGCTGCAAACTACGAGCGCACACACCGAAAGCGACGTTCGGATTGTACTTCAGTTCAACCTGGTCAGGCTGCTCCACGCTCTCGCACTTTCGAAGCATAAGTCGGACCTGCTCGATCTTCACCTTGCCAGCAAGGACGTCGAGATTCGTCGTTGCCGAAAGTGTTAGAAGACGTCGGCAGAACGAGGCTACGACTCGGTAGGCCTGGGCACCGTATGCATACTTGCACCCCAACCAGAGAGTGATGACTTGATGGATGGGCTCGAGTTCAAGATGAGTGCAGAATGCTGAGAGCTCGGCTTTTCGAACGGGGTCTTGGGCCTGGTTACGCGCTGCATCCAAAATCACAAGCAGTAAGTACTCTCGTGCTGTTCTAACAATGCTCAACAGCTCGGCCTCAGCTTGCTCAAATTGAGCAGGATCTCGCGTTGAGATCTCGTTCTGTAGACTAATCAAGGGGATTTGAGCCAAAAGCATTTCTGCTGTCCGTCGCACACTTGCAAGATCGGCTTGAGTCATAGCAGTGAGCATAGTCTCCCTAAGTCCCTGCGCAGCTGCACGTGTGAAACGCGTGCGGGGCCTAAGTGGGCTACCAAGTCCGACCGGAACTGGCATAAAGCCATTGGAAATATACGGACACGTTCGAAGTCGAGCTTCGACGTGATTCGCACTAGCGAGAACATAGGGTTTGAACGCATCAAACTTGGTTGCTCCAATTTGCTTCTGCAGGAGATGCATCGCCTGGTCAAACTCACCCGCAGCGAAGAGTTCGCCCACAGCAAGGGTAGAGGCATTCCAATTGGATCGGTAACCCTTTCCTGCGGATGGCATAACGAATCCAGTGGGATCATGGGCTGCCACTTCCTGTGCTGCCTCCGCCTGTGCTGCCAAGTCCGCATCTCCAAGATCGCCGATATCAAGATCCATATCCCATCCGATGGCATCGCTGGATGTAGTCTTGGCCTCGGCCGCGGTCGGGCTCTGACTCTTGGGTGAACCCTTGGGGGCAGTTTGAGACGTCTGGGTACCCCATAGAAGCATTTCTTCCTCAGCGGTAGACTTGGCCAGGACCATGAAGTCACTTTCGAATTCTGCGGCTGCTGCGGCTTCTGCCGCTTCCTCCTCTGCACTACCTTCAATGTCAAAGTTGAAGCCTCGCTTGACTGGTAGCAAGGGCCATGAAGTAGCTGCCGAACCGTCTGTGGTCGTAACAGCGTCTTGCAGCTGCTGCTGATTTCCAACGAAGATGGGAAGGGGAATTCGCGGCAAGAGAAGGCGCCAGTCTGGCGTCTGATTGGGTGTAAGGCTGTCACTGAAGAAGTCCACCACGCTTTGCACAGGAGGCAGCTGATCTACTCCAATCTCCTCGACCAGCGCCTGTGCTTCCGCCGCGAGACCATGTGCGGTTGCAACAATGAAGGCGAGTTTCTTGTGGCCTGCCTCCTTGAGTACGTTAATTCGTTCACTAACATCACCGAGGTAGAGCGATGCCTCAAACCGACCTTCGATGTCCTTGCGATGCCTTGCGATTTCGAGCAGTTGCGCGATCTTCTCTCGCTGGCCTGTTGTGACGTAGAGGAAGAGCAGTCGATGGAAATCCTGGACTCGAACAGCAGCCGCTTCGGCGACATCATGACGACCCTGTCTCAGAGCTTCTATAGCAAGCTTCGACCACAACGCCGTATCATTTACCTCGAGAGCAAACTGTGTCGCAGCTGCAATGTCACCATGCTCGAGTGCCAAGTAGAACTTGAGACGGGGATCTTTTGCGAAGTGTAAAGCCACGTCAGGGAAGCCCTTCTTATGTAGATAAGCAACAACCGATATGCCAAGTGAGTGTGTCTGCATAATTCGCTTAACATCCTTGCTACGATGCTTCCAGAGCGCGAGTTTGAACAGGTATTCAGTTCGATCAATATTGATGACAAAGTAGTTTTGGCGACGACCGAGGTAGCCGACCTCGTTGCCTGCAACATGCGTCAAGTACGCCAAGTCAGTCAACGTTCGGATCACACCTTGATCACCATTGGGCAGAAGGTACTTCAAGTGCGTAACCGTGTTATAGACGAGCACACCCGCTATGTCCCATGCTGCGCTCTTGACACGTGCAGTTTCCATTGTTGTTGCCAAAAGCTCTAGCTTGGAGGAGACGATGGTCACTTGATTGCGTGATAGAAGCGCAAAGTACTTGCTGTCGGGGGACTGAACGACGTACTTGATGGGAGCTCGAGTCGTTGTTGCGAGCTTGGCCAAGACTTTGTAACCGTGCGCGTCATACAGAATCAAGGAGTCCGTCGTCCTGATGAGAATGCGGCCCAGACCCGCAGGGAAGAGAGCTTGTGCGTTTGAGACGGCGACAGTGTGCTTCAGTTCACCCTTCATGGAGTTGATAGCGACGGCACGCGACTTCCCAAGACTAGCGTAGCGTGTGGATGAGATAAAGGCAACCGAGCGAGTCGAGTGGCGAAAAGACGTAAATGACTCTGTCAGGGGCTGATTCGTATCACTACCACGAAGTTGGACAGGAAGGTGATATGTGTTGTCAGCATATGTGACCAAGAAGTACGTGGACTCGCCACCGTTGGCGTTCATGAACTGGAGTGATCGCACCAAGGGGGCTCCGTTTGGAAGTGTTGATATAAGAGTCAGCTTGTTGTCGCGTAGGCTGAGCTGATACAATTTGTTCGGTCGAGAGACGAAGTAGATCTTGTGCGCGCCTCCTAGATTTCGAATAGCGCTCAATGCGTTGGGATTGCCTGAAGCTGCAGCCGCCACAGCGCCAGCTGCGGCTCCAGAGGCAAGAGCGGCAGGAGGGATCGCAACGTCTACACAATATGCTGGGCGATCACGGTTAAGCTTAAAGACTTGGAAGCCTCCTGAGTGTCCCGCTGCGAGCAAACTGGCATTAGGATGCGCTGCGAGGCAGGTGTAGAAGCACTTCTCTCGTGAAATTTGAGCGACTACTGACTTGGAGTCAAGATCCCAAACACGCACTGTTCCGTCTTCTGACGCAGAGAGTAGAACCTTTTCGTGAGGATGGAACAATATGCTGGTTACAGGCTGGGTGTGCGCGGAAAGTGCGCGAGGACCCATCACTTTGATCTCGTCGAAGAGCCAAATGTATACGTCATTGCCGTGCGCGCTTGCACAGGTCAAGGGCAATGGACTTACAGCGGCATCGGTGCGAGGAGGCGCAAATGCGACGGCATTGACAGGCGCAGTCATTTCATCGATCACGTGCACGACCTTAAACTCGTCATCGTCTGGCAAGCCGAATGCGAGGCCCGTGCCTTGGCTTGCTGATGGAGTACCAGCCCGCAGACCCGAGATATCCCAAATACGAACCGTGGAGTCTGAAGATCCTGAAATGACGAGCGGTTCGGTTGGATGGAAATGTGCACTGTTGACGTAATTGCCGTGACCCGTAAGTGTCGCAATGCATGTTCGTGATTGCCAGTTCCAGATGCGAATCGTCTGGTCATCCGAGGCGGAGAGAATCCACGGCGCCTCGTTGTGGAACTCGACGGTGCGGATATAATCGAAGTGACCATACAGTGTGAATAAGGGCTTCTTCTGCTGGAAGTTCCACACAATCACACGATGGTCATCGCCTCCGGACACGAACAAAGGCTGCGTCGGATGGAAGCAGACCGACCGAACAGGACATTTGTGTTCCGAAAAGGTTTCGATCTTAATGCCCATGCGATAGTCCCAGAGCTGGATATCACCCGTGCGGATGGAGACCAGGATCCAGGGGCGGACTGGATGGAACGCGAGCGCACGCACGCGTTCCGTGACCTGGTCCATCTTGAACAAAATGTTGCTCATGGTGAACTCCAAGAATTCGAAGTCGAGCGCTTCGGTTGAGAGTTAAAACGAACTACACGAGCAAACAAGTTCTCCAGACCTACTTAGTTCTGTCCGCACAAGCACACCACTACTCACAATGGCACCGATCTGCTCTCCTGCGTCGGATATCCCACTGAGACTTCTCACAGAGCTTGGGCCGACCTAGGAAACGCCTGCGCGGGGCTACTTTGGCGGGGATCTGAGCGAAGGGCTATAGATAAAGTGATTGCAAGGAATCGTACAAAATGACCACGTGAGTGAGGGTCGCGTGCAGTTTGGGTGGGCCGTTGAGATGAAACAAACCCGAACCCGGAATGCTGCGTCAGAACAGAGTGGTTGGAAAGGAGCGGCTATAGCGGTGTGCTGTGTGAGTGGAACAATATAACTCGCGCGGAGTGGTATCCAACACAAGTCTACACACTGCTGTTCAGTTATCTCTGCGACATGGATACACCTCCTCGCTGCAAATCGGACTCAAAATCATACATTTTAGCCTTAGATTCTTCTCCTTTTCTGTTGGTTTCTGCGGGGACGAAAAAATTCGAATCATCCAATGAGCCTCAGGTCGCATCACTGAACGGATGCTCGTGGCAGCATACCATCGCCCAAACAGCAGCGAGAGGAACGCAATTCAGTTACATGAGGGAACTTACAACGTTTATTTCTCAGCCCGAATCGACAGGGGAGCTACGAAAGATAGACCCATACTGGTTTGTATCCCTCAGACTTGTGGAGGGCAGCGTCTGGCGAACGTTTGTCCGGCGGACATTAATATTACACACTAAAATGCAGAATAAAGAAGGCACTAAGCAGGATATGAGCTGGTATGACAATCTTCACTTACATTAGGCGATCGTGCACTGACAGCTTTCCCGGTCGTTTTCGCCTGATCCCTCAGATGAGGCAGCCGATCCTTCAGCTGGTGGCTCCAATTTAAGTGCTTCCTTAACTTCTTTGGAGAAGGCCAGATCAGCTGGGGTTTGACCGGCTGCATTCTTTGCGTTCTTATCAGCACCGGCCTTAATCAGCATTGTGACTGCTTCAGGGTGATCAAACATGCACGCGTAGTGCAGGGGTGTGTTCTGGTCCTTCTCGTTAGGCTCTGAAGCAAAGTAAATTGCCAATAAGTACTCAAGCGCCTGTACTCGTCCAGAGCACGCAGCGAGGTGAAGAGGGAGACGGCCTGAGAGATCAGCTGTCTCTAGATCACCCTTGGCGTCGAGGAGCAACTTAAAGCATTCCTGGAAGGCCTCCTTCAGCTTGTCGGGTTTCTTGTGAAGGTCGCGAGCTGAAGGCAGGAATCGTGTGAAACGCGTTTCTGCAAGCTTTGCAATCTCTTCAGCCTGAACGGCATTCGCCTCGGCAGTCTTGGCCGCAAGCTCCAGCTGACTTTCCAGCTTTGGCTGAGCATCTTCGTTCTCGGCTGCGGAAGCCGACTTTTGCTCTGCTGCTTCGCGTAAAGCTGCTGCCTCCGCATCAGCCGCTGCACGTGCTGCGGTTGCGGCTGCACGAGCGATATTAGCCTTCTCTCGAGCTTCAAAAGTGCAGCGTAGATCGTGGTGGTATCCAATGTCCAAGGTATTGATTCGCTCCAGCAGATCGACTGTGTTGAATGCAGCACCTGCCGCCAGTCGATGCAGGGGCGTCTGCTTGTCAAAGCGCGGTTCTGCAATGACGTCAGCCTCTGCCTTGTGCTCCAGGAGTAGTTTGACGCACTTGGGTGCTACTGCATTCGCGGCGTAGTGCAATGGGGTCCATTGAGCAATATCCCGGGCATTGGCACTTGCGCCGTTTTCAAGCAAGCATTTGAGGACGTCGTATTGGCCTAGTGACGCCGCAACATGAGAGGCTGCGAAGTGACCCGTGCCTCGATAGAGCATGCTGCCAGCATCTACCGGGAACGACTTCTTCTTGAGCAGATCTTCGAGTTTCGAAACGGTACCGAATGGCAGGTCGTGAGAAAGAGCGGTCTTTCGATCGTACTTACATGCTTCAGCAATCTGTGTAGGGAAGGATAAGTAGATCGAAAGTGAAGAAATCAGCACAAAAATATACGCAAATATAATGGGAATGTAATGGACGTGCGCACGCAAAACGGCACTGTTATTCCAGATACTAAGCCCTAGTGTACGTACGACTCGCGCAATCTGATGAATACCAGTGTTGCCCTTCTCCTCAGCAATGGTAATCCAGTCGCGGGGACACTTGGTGTGCTCAATCAGCAACGCATGGTCAAAGATGCCTGGGTCAACCACGTCCGCAAGGGTAGATGTGGTGCTACGAGTGAGGAAAGATTCCGACTCGTCGTCATCGTCGCTCAGATTGGAGGCCATGCGGGGCTACAGCAAGGAAAAGGCGGGGCTGCATGAATAAGGCTTCTGTGGTTCATTGATTCGGTTAACTGGCATCCGTAGGCATCCACCCCAACAGTATGTATCCCAATACAAGGTATTGTAACCTTGAGTGAAACCTGTGATATCATCCACCACCGGGTGTTGGACATCCAACTCAAGTGCGACGAGGACAGTGTAACTGTCCAGTAATGAGCAGCCGCAGGGGCTTCGTGCAACACGCTGATGATGCACTGTGAGAAGAGACAGATCCCAGTGTTTTCCTTCTACCCTACGGCTGAAGCCTTCCATATCATTCTGGATTCAGCTCCTGCGGTTACTGAAACTGTCACTCTGAGAGTGCAATTCTTCTGACATAGGCCGTCTGGTTAATAAACACTCACTCAAACATGTGTCGCACATGACTCCCACACTGCTCCAGAACGGGCGCACCATAAAGCCTGATGACTGTAGCGAAAAGGTGCGGACCTCCATTCCGTCCTCATCGGTCCGAAGTTTGGCGGGAAACCACACTTCTCACAGAGTTTGAGGCAAGAAACAAGGGCATAGACGAACTGCAATCTTCGTGCTGAATGTATCATTCACTTCAGAGCTAGTCTCTCTCCAGCCTGGAGGCCGCTACACATTTGAGCACTAACTCGCAGGGTGCCACAGTCGACGCACAAGCACCTCGGAGCAGTGTTAGTCCCTGCGGCCTCCAAGTCTATCTACTCCTTTCAGGCATTTCAAGTTGCAGCGACCCACGTCACACACATTAGCAATAGTCCCACCAACGTATAAGTCCAGACCTGTACGCTGGACTGGGTCCTGGCCTATCACACACAAACCATGAGCCTCTCCAGCTACGTCAACAAACTGCGGACCGTTATGCATATGGATATGGATTGCTTTTATGCACAGGTAGAGCGTGAACGATTCCCGGAATGGACTGACGAGCCCGTGGCAGTTGTTCAAAACGGCACGCTTTGCGTGGCTGTGAACTACTCGGTCCGTTTACGAGGGTCGAAGAAGATTGCCATGGCCGGACAGCTCTATAAACTGCTTCCGCAGACCAAGTTTGCGGGGAGCAACATGGTTCGGTATCGCGCCATGAGTCGCTGCTGGGATGAAATTGTCCGCAAGTATCCGAACATCATTGTTCAGAAGCGCTCTATTGATGAGTGTTATGTCGATCTGACGGAACTCGTCAAGCAGCAATTGCTCTCAATCGCAATACCCCACCCGTTTACGAATAGGATACGAAGTAATCTGCTAGCTCGACATCAGGAGGCAATGAGAGCAATCGCTGCCGATCCGGAATTGGCACGCGAAGCCACAGGCAGGCTTCCAGTGGCACAGGAGAAAAGCCGATCTACAGATCCGATTTCTCAGCAGCGTGGTGTTGGCAAACCAATTGAGGAGAAGGTTGATCTTGAATCGCTTTTGCGTGCACGCAACAGCTACACTTATGAGTCTTTGATCGAAATGGGTCTCTCGTCCAGCAATGCACAAGCTTATCTCCAAGCCAGAGACATTGAGAACACTATTGGACTTGAGGCCTTTAAGCGGGTGTTACATCGTGCACATCCTACGGAGTTTTGCCGTGCCGCCGTGACTGACACAGTTCCGAGGTTTTTGCTTGTACCCACCGACGTCTCTGATTCAAAGCGGGTGTTTGACAACGCGTACGTCCTTCCTCATTTCGGCAAAGGGCGGGATATTCAGACCATTACGGCGGATCTCACTCCAGGAGTGAAGCGAGGGTTGGAACTCGGCTCGAATGGTTCCTTCACCAAACGGGTTCAGATCGATCCACTGGAAGGTGATACCAAGGTTGAGATGTTGGAGAGGAAGATGACAGACTTGAACCTCCCGCAGTACCCAGTTGCCAGTATCTGGGTTGGAAACGTGTTGTACTGCGATGGAGATGCAGTACGATCCAGCATCATCACTCCAGACGAATATCCGTGGATTACAATTGAAGGGGGTCTCGAGGCAGGACGATGTGCAGAGGAGTTCTCCTATCAAGAGCTGCAAGATCGATTTCTTCAAGCAGCGCGCAGTAAACCCGGCGCTCAAAATGAATCCATCCAGTACGAACTGCAAGGCTTAACAGCTATGTACGAGCGACATCTGGAAGCGTTGACGCTTTGGACGGGCCATCAGCAGCAAAGCACTAGGGGATCTGCGTCAAACTCGAAAGTACCAACGGCACCTCAAGACGGCTTCGAGGCTGCTCTCCAGCAAAGACTTGAGCAACTTTCAAAGAAGGGCGTTGGGTGCCTGGCTCCTTCACTTGCATACCTACTCAGTGACAAGTACTGCATGCGTTGCTTTGGAAGTCTGGAGGGGAGGGATCGAAGCTCGATGTCTGTTTCCTCATGTTGCGAGCTCGTAGCTGCAGCGGACTCTCTGGCAGAGTCTTCGTTAGATCAACTTCCTCGGATTCGAATCGATGAGACGCATCTATGTAGTACTCGACCAGACGCTGCACTCCGCCCAAGCCCTGGTGCACTGGTATGCAAGTGTAAAACACCGTTTGTAGTGTTATCCAAAGCCACAGGATCATCCTCCCCGCACGAGCAACAAGAAACAGATGCTCGCAAAGAAGCAGTTCGGATTCACACGCTGATGCTATGCATTGCATCTCAGATTGCGTATAGAATCCGTTACGATATTCACACAAAGTTGGGCCTCACAACATCAGCCGCAGTTGCTCCCAATTGTATGTTGGCTAAGCTAGCGTCCCAATCACGCAAGCCAAACCAACAGTCGGTTATTCTTCCAACATTCGTCAGACGTTTTATGTCTGAACAGGTTCTTGCAGACATTCCTGGATTTGGGCCGAAAAGTCAGGAGTACGCAAGGAAGTACGGTCTTACAAGGGTTTCTCAGATACAGGATATGTCATTGCCCACGCTCGTTGCTTTATTCCAGCTCAGACCTCCCAGTGAGAAGGATCTTGAGCGACTGGCATCGTCAATGGCCCAGAAGGCCACGTCAAAGGATAGTTCAATAGTAGCGCCCAAGGAGTCGTCAATCCCATCTCCTCCCCCCTCACCCACTCGTGGACCTGGATCACCCCAGCTTCCGCCAACGTCCCCCACAATGACGAAGGAGATGTCCAGAAGCTTAGCTCTGAACGAAGACCACGAAGACGCTGGAGTGGAGCATATTACCGATGAAGACGGGGGAGAGGAAGCGAATGAAGAGTCAGACGATGAAAATAATCCTACTCTTGATGATCTTCGACGATGCTGGCTCGAGAAAACAGTTAGGGAGCTAGAGGAGAACATCCAACGTTCTGCTAGTGGCGGCTCTCTTGCTGGCCCATCTTTGGCAGCCGCCGTTACTGCTGCTGGAAAGGAAGGTGCACTCGAGATGGCTCTGTGGCTTCACAAAATTAGTCTCGGAATTGATGATTCACCAGTCGAACCCACAGCCGCTCCTAAGTCGCTCGCCCAGTCCAAGAATCAACGAGTTTCGAGCCAGGCTGAAAAGATGAACCTGCTACGATGGCTTGTCGAGAGCTTAGTGGAACGTATAGAAACTGATCGGCAGCTCTACTCACGGATGCCTACGACTCTTATACTAGGCGGGAGCTTCACCGCTACGTCCCACTCCGGAGGACGCGCACGTCGTCACTTCACACGTAGAAGTGCACTCCCTCTGCCATCAATGTCCTTAGTACGGGAGGCGGGGACGGTGTCTCACCCCATGTACATAGATACTGTCATGAATGTCGCAACCAAACTCTTAGCAGCGAATGTCAAATCAAACGAAGCCTTGTCTAGTATGTCCCTGAGCGTTGTCACGTTTGTTCCTTTCAACATTCCCATAACCGCTGGAACCAAACTAGGTCCGACAGAGGCAAATTCCAGACGCCCTGTCTCCCCACCCCCATCCACCTCCCCCATGTCGCCAAATATCAAGCCCATGACACTAAAAGCCGTGGCACCAGGAAGTCCGGTTAGTCAAGTCGGAGCCGCAAGTCCTGACAGAGAGTCGCGTGGAGATGAATCAGCTGCACATTTAAAGATTAAAGGGGGCCTGTATCGAGCTCTCCTGTCGAACAGGTCGAAGACAACGTCAGCAGTGGAGTCGAACATTTCACATGCGACTTCACAAGCTCCATCATCAGGTACCACGGCGCTTCCTCGCCATGAACCAATGACAGCTGATTCTACGAAGGAAGATTTAGCTACTTTCGATGAACCCGATGGCTTCGAATGGCCAATTCTTCCAATCTTCCCCCCGCGCGAGCTTGATGCGAGTTTTCATAAGCTCAGCCTCGAGGAGGCACTTGCTCTACGACGGTCGCTGGAGGAGTTTGCCCCTCAAAGGCGCCCCAAACCCGGTGAATCAATGGTTGACCTGGTGGCGGAAATCTCTGCGCCTACCACACATCCTGCACTACCCGAAACCAAATCAGCGACGAAGGAGCCGGTACCACAAGCGGAGAACCAACTCGCTAAGTCTCGGTATCAGTTCGGTAACCGAGTATAACGCAACTATGAATAAACACTGTATTCGGAGTGTCTGTAAGCCATACCCACGATTCCTTTTGCAGCCGAGCCAACATCTCGCTCTTTCATTCATTTTGTTTATCATCCTGCACTTCTCCGCGTTGAACCGGTCCCGCCCGTGCTTTGGGACCCCAGTACTTTTCAGGGTTAGCGAAGAACATCTTGATGCGAGGTAAGCCGAGCTCTTCGTACGTCTTCTCAGTCAGATCAAGCTTGTACATAGGCTTTCTTGCCATGATGATCGACCCAGGAGCAGCACCAAACGATCTCAGAACAACGTGTGGAGGCGTCAGAAGTGGGAGCTGCTGCAAAAGTGGTGCTTTACACGAGTTTGCGGTGGGATCTGTCTCCTTCAATGCTGCAATAGTATCTGCTTCAACCAATGCAATACCAAGTTTCAGGTCTGGCTGATCGACACCTTCGAGTTGAAGTGCGTCAGCATCGATCGTTGGAATTTGACCTGCATCAGGTGATTGAGCAGCCGAGGTTGCATATTGGATGGCCTTCTTCGTCAGCCGGCGCTCGTCCTTCTTCTGACTCTTGGGGCAGCGCTTTCGTTTTTGTCCACATTCGGATTCGTCATCTTCATCACCATGTTCCAACTCCTCATGCATGGATCCGACCTCGCCAGAGCCATCCATGGTCGCGACCTGTGCTTCGCCGTCTAAGCAGACCCGCTTGGCTGTGCCCTCCTTCGACTCTGATTGCTCACCCTTTACACTTTGTGTCTGATCAAAGAGCTGGAGTTGTTCTTCGGTCCACTCAAAGACATCCTTTTCAAGGAAGTCCTCAAATCGGTACGCAAAGGTATGCTTTGCTTGTGCGCGGCGCAAAGCTCGCGCGACTCGAGGATCATTCACAGTCCAGGGTCGGGCATCGCCGGTGAGATATGTTCGAATGTACTGGCGCATGATGTCCCAAACTAGGCTAGGAGGCGCGTCTGTTTTAAACGCACCAGCGGAGCAGTGCGTCTCACTAACGCGATAACCTGCCGTGTGAAGCGCAGACAGAATCAACAGGGAGTTGGGCGTTCTGCAGTGGAGCACGTTGGACATACTGTTCGGTGAGTAATAGAATGGGACATCCTGTAGTTCTGCTGCGCACATCTGGAGCATACCCAGCATTCGTTGATAGGTGCCAAACTTCTTTTCGGCCTCTAAGGCAGTATATTCTGGATCTGGCGAGTGAAGCTCGACAAATTGCCCATTGGCAAGAGGCATTATTTTCTCAACAGCATCCAATTGGACCTCAGTAGGCGACGACTCCTTCGTTTGGGACTTCTTCGACTTATTAGAAGTCAAGGTGTTGATGCAGCGCTTTACGAAATTGATATCGTGGATGGGATCCAGCCACATAGGACCAACGATTTTGTAAGCGGATCCACATTCGTCGCAACGGCGGTCGACTGATGGACCCGAACCCTGAGTGTACTTCAGCTGGTCGTCAGCACCCGTCTTAGGGCGGGTGAAGTATTGATTATGGCTCAACTTACCCGATCGCTGTGTGCAGAAGGTGCGGCATCCTGTACATACGAAGCCAAATCCTCGTCGCGTTGCCGTTGCTTTGGCCGCATTGGGAGCGTCGAAGACTCGCACCCACACACGGCAATAGTAGTCAATGCTTAGAGAGAGAAGCGGCTCAATATGACGCTGGTAGCGCGTTGCCGAAATCTCAATTGTGTTGAGTAAGATGCGAAGCCCGAGTTCGTGGCACATCGGGTTCGACAAGGACATACCAGCATACTTCACAAAGCACGTTTCGGGATGGTTACCACATAGAATGCTCATGTCCGTGCAAGTCACGCAAAGCAGGCCGCCGTGGTCAATTGCTTGGACGGCAGCATCGATGAATGGTGCAGCCGAACCGTATGGATCAAGATCAATCACGTTCCAATGAGGTGTGAAGGCCGGGTGGTTAGTTCCTACGGGTGGGAAGGCTCGAGGCAGCCGCAGAATAGACTCCATTGCGGCGTCTTCTCGTTGCTTACGCTCAGCTCGAGCAGCCGCCTTCTCTTCATCTGTCATGTCCTTCCATGCCTTCTGCTTCTCACCGCCTGCACTTTGCTTGTCTTTGCCTTTCTTTCCATCGTTAAACGGCTGGTAAGGAGGTTCGGCCGCATTGGTTCGGTTCATGTACATCCACGTAGCAGCATCTCCCTGGGTAGGAATGACACGGTCGAGAGGGACTTCATTGAATCGAATGTTCTCCCGGATTGCTATGGAAGCCGCAGGGTCAAGGTCGTTCGCATGGATGGTAAGAACATCCTTCACTTCGCGCCAGTATCGAATTGAGCGCAGGCCAGAGGCCGAAAGAGCCTCGAATATGCGCAGCCCACGAAATCGGAATCGAGGTGGGACATAGTTTGGAGGGTACTCGTTGGCCAAATCGCTTCCGGTTTTCACCTCCTGCTGGTCCTGGGTCTTGGATTCTTTGTTCTCAGTTGCCGCAACGCCCATCTTGTCGTTCTCAGCCGCATCCTCCTTCTGCTTCTGTTGTAAGGCCGCAGAGCGTCTTCCTGGTTTGGGAAGTTTTGCTAGATTTTGGCGCCAAGCCGCGACACGATCAGCAACCTCGTCCTTGAGTAGATCCACAAAGTTGTTCAGGATGTGCACAGACATGTCACGGTTGAACTCCTGGATCTTGTTGTAGAACACCGTGTGACCCTTGGGAATCAGGACATCTGCCTGGCCTGCGCATGGTCAACGTGGGGGATGTTGATGGGATGGGGTGAGATTGCTCAGGCCCAAACAAGGAGCTTAGTCATGGCATACCACACGGAGCTCAAGTATATACCGCACAGTGTCACAACCCACACAGGAGTGCTTCGTCCGAATGTCAGATATGTTTGCCTTCAGAGAGTGAGTCAATTTACGTACCTTCCCGCACGGCAGTGTAGCCTGGAGGCGCTGTGCGGGGGGATATATTGCGCTCGCTGAGCGTAGGAAGCGCAGTCACAGGGTTTTTAGCCATGGACAGTCGAGAGGATACCGCCTTTTAGAGCGTGCGGAAATATGGACAGCAAGTCCGCAATTTTGTTTCACCTGGTGATGCCTATGGGTTACTGGGGGTATGTGAGCCGTCACTGATTAGGCTCAGGCACGTTATTCAGCAGGCCATGATAGTCACCTCTAGCGCCCATTTAATCACAGCTCAACAACTCATGCGTTCTATCAGTCAAGCACCCAGCCCATCAATCTGACTGTCTGACCTGACGAGCGATCATCCAGTGAGCCTGTCTTGTTGCCGCTTCTGTTTTTTTCTGCTTCCCCACTCAATGGAACCGTCGATGTCTGCGTTTGCTGTATTTGTAATTGGCCAGCTTGAGACTCGTCGTCTGGTTGCTGTTGTTATCTATGCTCGGTCGAAACAACGTCACAATGGGGCATAAAATGAGGCATGCGACTTTCAGCGCAGGAAGGTGCTTCCAACAAGCACGAGGACACGATAGATAATAATAACATAGATGAATGAGGGAGGAAGAAAAGATAGAAGTGAAGCGGTGGCTGTTATGATGACTATCCTAGAGTAGAATAAATCAATTATGGGCAAGAACGGGCTAGCGAAGACCAGCACCACACCTGCACATACACATGGTTTACAAACCCGTGTTGAGTCCGGGCATGTAGAACTTCGAAGCCCACTCAGTCACGCGCTTCTTGAGGTCCTCAATGGCCTCATGCTGGGATGACATAGCCTTCTTGAAGTGCATGAGCGTGCACTTGCCCTCGTCACTGGTGCCCTTGTTGGCCTCGAGAGCAGCAGCGCGGATCTTCTGGGCAATCTTGACGGCATCGTCAAGGAAGCTAGCAATCTGGACGAAGTCAGCCTCGTTGCAGCCTCGAGAGGTCATGGCAGGGGCGCCGATACGGACACCGCTTGGATTGAGCGCGCTTGCAGTATCACCAGGAATCGAGTTCTTGTTCAGGGTGATCTCGACTGCATCGCAGAGTTCCTGAAGCATACCACCAGAGAGACCAGTAGAGCGGAGGTCCCACAGAACGAGGTGGGTATCAGTGCCACCAGTAGCAATTGTGTAGCCCTTCTCCTGGATCGCCTGAGCGAATGCGCGGGAATTGGCGAGGACTTGTCGAGCGTACTGGTGGTATCCCTCCGAAGCAATCTCCTTCATCTGAACGGCAATCGCAGCGATTTGGTGGTTGTGAGGACCACCTTGGCAGCCAGGGAAGACTGCCTGATTAATCTTTGCCTCAAGGTTGCGCTCATCCTTGCGAACAAAGATCATACCAGCGCGAGGGCCACGGAGAGTTTTGTGAGTAGTCGTGGTGACGACGTCGCAGAACTCGAAAGGGTTCCTGACCAGCTTGGCTGCAACAAGACCGGCGAAGTGGGCCATGTCGCACATGAGCATAGCACCGCATTCGTCAGCAATTTTGCGCAAAGTTGCATAGTCCCAGTCACGAGGGTAAGCACTGCCACCGCAGATGATAAGCTTGGGACGGTACGCGAGTGCATTCTCGCGCAGCTTGTCGTAGTCAACAAGACCTGTCTTGGGGCTGACGACATAAGGGAATGACTCGAAGTAGACACTCGTTGCAGAGATGCGCTTGCTGCCACTGTAGAAGCCGTGGGTGAGGTGGCCACCAGAGGGCAGGTCGAGACCCATGATGCGATCGTGAGGCTGGAGCAGAGCTGTGTACACCTCGAAGTTAGCAGGCGAGCCAGAGTAGGGCTGAACATTCACAGCCCAAGACTTCTCCTCCAAACCGAATGCCTGAAGCGCACGGCGCTGGCAAATGGTCTCGATCTCGTCGATGTACTGGTTACCACCGTAGTAACGCTTACCAGGATAGCCTTCAGAGTACTTGTTGGTCAAGCAGCTGCCGAGGCACTCCATCACAGCTCGTGAGGTAAAGTTCTCCGAGGCGATCAGCTCAATACCGCACACCTGGCGGTGCTTCTCCTTCTTGATCAGCTCGTAGATTTCGGGATCCTGCTCCTGCAGGGACAGCGACGTCTGTTCGGTGGACTACACACGACAGCGTAGGAAAATGCAAGCGGGGAGGGCGTGATCATGAGTCAGTATTCTCAGGTCTGTGTTCAATTCAACAACGCATGGGTAGATCCTGCCGCGAGCTAATTATCGGACTAGGATTCGTCGCTCTTCTGGAAAGCTCAGTTTGTGTGTAGTTTCCACACAGAACAACGAGTTGGAAGCAAGATCAGATCCAACCACGGGCAAGATCACAGTGGACTATATCGAATCATTTACGTACCATAACTACGCACGAAGTTCGCAACCGTATTTAATTGACCGGTATTCCAGACCACCAGCTTTCTCGGTTCACTGAAATTTTTCCGCACACGTAAGTTGCAAAAGATTTTTCATTGGAAGCAGAATTTGCACTGGCGTTCTCCACACTAGACATACGAAATACCGGGTTCTGCAGGCTTCATAGTCAAAATAATTGCATTTTCCCGTGCAGAATCACTGTAACAGCTGGTTATACGCTTAGCACGCAACGCTACAGCCGGCTTGTTCCAGGAGTCGAGTCAGTTAGACTCGGGAAGCGAGACTAGGTGACGGAGTGGAACACTCCTCGTTCGCGGCTGGTGCACCGAGGACTATCGGAGAGGATCCTTCGGTAGATACAACTCTCTTCAAGATGTCTCTTGGCCGCGCCCCACCGCGGCCCTACATCGAGGAGGACGATGACGAACTCGACAACATTCGTGTAATGGGCCTAGTTGCGCCAGTTGGACGCGGTGCGGAGATGGAGACGGAGAAGAAGATACCAAACCAGGGAGAAGATATCTCAACACCCCATACTACGCCGGAATATACTGAGATTCCTGTCCGCAAACTCGTGAGTGCACACAAACACATCTCAGATGGTCCTAGCCTCCACCACAACCTTCACAATTGCGATCACCATGCGGGTAGCTGTAACTGCCAACCCCATGTAAAGGCGTCTCAAGAAGCAGATCCCGATCTGAGCAGTGCACCTATTCGTCCTATGTCACTCGATGAGGCGTATGAACATGTACGACAGAACCAGACGGAGGTTGTGACACGACTGCGCCGGGCTGCGGAAGCAACCCAAGGCAAAGATTACATTGTTCCAGGACGTGTCTCAGTCGCTGAGCGAGTGCTTGCCATTCGTGCGAAACGTCTTCAGGCTGAGCGACTTAAAGAGGCGCAAAATCAGCGTGAAGGCGACTACATCGAAGAGACGAGAGTGATCGTCGAGGAAACCACCGATCCAGACGCACCCATCACGGACCTCCGCTTCTCGCCCAACGCTCCAAGTGAGTCGGATTACGCACCCACGAGTGTACCTACCAATGTCCCCCGGGTGCAGGACGACGGAGACGAAAACGAAGATACTGATGCGCCCGAAGAGGATGGTGACTCAACCGACGACTACGATGCTGACTGGGATTTTTCGGATAGTGACGATGATGTCAGTGTGCGCAGGGATCGCGAACGTCTCACTCGCCGCACACATCGATCCGATGGTCGCGAATCGACCCGGATACCTCCATTAATGCTTCACGGTGGAGGAGGAATTCGCCATACTCCAGGACCTTTAGAAGCCCTTCTAGAAAAAGAGCTCACACGACCTCTTGCCCGAGCCCTTGTGAAAGCGCGAATTGGCGCATACTCGGTTCTGTTCATTATTGTTGCGCTGGCGATTCTGGCATTTAACTTGGCTGCCTCTATTGCGGCGAGCCTTTTGTATCGAGAAATGCTAACAACGTTGAAACATATCACTATACCCTCATTCTCAGCAACGAGCATCACGAATTCTGGTTTCTCAGTGACCTTCTTGATCCTTGCATGGCCAGCGCTCCTTCTTGCGCGTATGAATGCCTCCGATTGGGTCTTGGATTGGGTACTGCCGTTCATCTTGGTTCTGATTTTGTTCGCCCAATTGACCTTGCGATCTGTACTCCGGAGCGTATCGGCTGGTCATATCTCATTCTTTACTGCAGAACGACCTTCCATCCAGGTCGTTACTGCGACGACAGAGGACAGTGAATCGGCGGAGCTGGCAGGGCATGAGGCTCACTCGAGAACGATCACAATCGGGACGGACACGGGCAGTAGCGTCGCGGGTGATTCCATTGGTCTGTCATCGCACTCAACGCCACAGCAAAGCCGCATTCACATTGAAGCTGCGCTCAATCTGGGACTTACTATCATCTTACTTACTCATATTCTGACTCCTCTCATTGTTTATGTCCCCTACTTGGCACAGTCATGGATAGCTCGAACATTTGTTTCGCTGATTTTCCCTTGTCTTGGAGTTTCCACGGTATCGACGATTTTTACTCGCGCTCTTAATCCTAAGCTAAAGCTCGCCGCTCCATTCTTTTCGCCCTTTGTCGCGGGGCTTGTCAGTATGGTTTACGTAATGGGAACGGGACTCCTCCAATCAGAAGCCGTTCGGGGCGAGCGCGATGCGTCGCTTGCCATATGCCTTCTTGCCGGTGGTCTCCTGTTCGGTTCCCTGCTCGAATGTTTCCATTATATGACGCAGTGCGAAGCCACGTTAGATGAGATCCACTCTCTGTTAGTTGCAAAAGAGGCAACTCTTCCCGAACGATATCGCAACGACAACGTCCAGCTCGAGCCTCCACAGGACCTACTGGGTGCCTTGGTAAGCACTGCGTTTGATCGCACATTCTGGAGCCGATTCTTCCAATCACCCGCCCAGCTATTCACGATTAACGCATGGGCACTTCGGGATCTAAACTTTGCTGACATTCTGCCAGGAGGTACGCCAACATCGGAGCCAACTGAGGCTTCAGACGAGACTTCTCGAAGTTTCGCATTTGCAAGTCTTCCAGCGTCTGTTATCTACAACAGATTGGTGCGCAACTGGGCTGCGCTCCTAGTTCAAGCAACCGTACCGTTGTGCCTGCTCTCCATTTCGATGTTAGTCGGTCCCTCAATATTTGCACTCATTACACGGCGACAGGTGGCTGTGGAGCTTTCACAAATACTAAACCATCAGCACGACCGTACAATTGCAACAGTAATAGCCGGAATGTACCCTGATTTCGAAGGATGGGTTGAGTATATTTACTTCCTTCGGGGCTATGTGGGCGATGGTCACCTTTCTGTGCCATATCCGGCGACGAACCCGTTACTTTATCTCAGAGAGCAGATCTTCGTGGCTACACTCATTTTGCTCGTCACCAATGCCCTCGCCTTCATTACGATTACGGTTTTCGGTGGTAACCTTTACTTGATTGGAGCATTCAGCGCAGATTTACAAGTTCAAGAACGCGTCTCTGTCGGTCTTGAGCCCGAGGTTGAAATCAGGAGAATCGAAATTGTCGATGGTTCGGCGCGAGTGAGCAGTGTGCAAACCGCCCTTCAACCAATCTCATCAGAGCAATCCCACAGAGACTCGATTGAGAGCTCAGAGCAACAGTCATTTGAGGAGAGCCTTGCGTATAAGGAACTTGAAGGAAGGGAGGCATTCATTAAGTCTCGCGTCAAACAGCCTCCAGATACGATCGCAAAGAGCTGGCTCTTTTCATTACTTTTCCAAATCATGACAATTATTTGTGCAATCTTGTGGTGGAAGGTCGAGCTCGCATGGTACCTCGGACTTGTGTTACCAATTTCCCTGTGCTCATGGGTGCTACCAAAACGCGGATTGAGGTTGTACTCGCGAATGTTCTTCGAATAGATCTATAAACATTTTGTATTGCATTAGCTAATCTACTATAAACGTCAAGACTTGTGATTCAGTAGTGTACACACGCGGTCTAGAGTAGAACGTAGGCTCGCCTCGACAGCCTCATTGATAGTGCTATCTTGTAGCGCAGCATTCAATGTGCCATGCAATTGGCTGCGAAATTCTTGAGGGAGCAGAATCGGACGAAGCAGAAGTTCAGAAGGCGTGGAGCAATTTACATCAGTACCACTTGCGATACCAGCCAATTCATTGGACTTCACTAGAGAATGAACTGAAGCGCAACGGGTATCTGAAGTCATCAGGAGCTGCACAAGGAGGCGAAGTAACTGTACAATAAACTGCTTCCGAAGTTCGGCAATAGTTTGGAGCATGCTTAAGGCGGTTGATTGCACACAAACCGTCAGATTCAATGCTTGTTCGAGCAACCTAATGACCTCGCAGCCCAGTATGTCGGCTCTCCTAATCAGATCGAAGGCGGTCGAAGTCGTAGTGCTATGACGACTCATGGTTAGCAACCATCGTTCGACGAATTCACGTTTGTGCTGAGTCTCCTTAAGCAGTGTCAACTCATGCCCAAGCGCACAGTTGAGGACCGCTAGGGGCTGGGCAAGATTGACTTGATCGCGGAGCTCGGGTGAAGCATATTGAAGAGCGATCAATATTGTCGTAGGAGAAGCTGCATGAAGCGGCAGGTCTGGCAGCCATCGAACCAAATCGAAAGCCCTGAAATACTGTTGTACATCTACGCTCGAAACAGGCTCATGCCTCTCAGAGGCGTGTGAGATGGCCTCGTAGTAATCACGGAATTGCTCCAGCAGCTTCCATAGCTGCTGGCCACGGGGAGGGAGCCGTTGCAGCACTTCCTCGCTAGGTCTAATCGAGGTCATCTCGGCAATGCTGCCAAATCCTATTGTTCGCGAGCCAGGTGCGCCAATTTGACGGATGAATGGTGTTGACCTTGTCTGTGGGCCAGGGGCACCTTGATCCTGCACCGGTTTAAGGCTAGTGTGAGAGATCAATGGAGAACCTGGGATGTGCAAGAAAGGCATGGAAACGGAGCCCGATGTCTTCATCCAAAGATCTAGTGTCGAATAGCTTACGAGATTGGGCACTCGACCGACTGCGCCAACAAGCTCTGTAGAACGGCTGTGCCCTTGAGTCCAGCTGGTGATCGCTGCCCCTAGCTTTGATACACCATTTGCTTTCACGTACGTGGAGAGTGTGTCAACGCATGCTAACCGAATTCGGAGAGCACTCTGTTCAGCTTCAAGGGATCGAAGCAAAAATGAATCTGGGGTGGCGATCATTGGTTGATTTGCTCGATTGACTTGGGGTCTTTCTGTGCTTGATGCTTGGTGATGGGAGGTTGCTAAGCTCCCAGGTGCTGATGCAACACTGGGGAGCCAGAGGGCAGCATTCATGGCACCCAGTAACTTTGACATGTCCTCCGAGGTTGTCTGGGGTATCGAGGCGAGAGGCCCACTGTCTCCGTTGAGACGGCAAGCTTGAATAAACGGGACCTTCTCGGGAAGAAAGCATGGGACAAACGCCTCTAACCCGCCAACCAGAGCCGAGGCATTTCCACAGTTCACAGGCCAGAGGTCAAGGGTTAGGGTAGCCAGAGTAGAACGCATTGAATTGCTGAGGGTAGAGGCCCAGTTGGGCTGTGTGCTCGGATCTGCAAGGCGGATCCAGCGTAGCCAAGCAGTCCGGGCTGCAAGCCGCGCATCGTAGGCTTTCAATGCGACTGAATACCACGAGGGTGCGACCGCGTTGTAGACGGGACGGTGGGACTCTGGGAGTAAGCCGTATGAAGTAGTTGAGACCGAACCAAGAATTTTCAAACCATGAATGCGTTTTGCTTCATATTCGCGTTCGAGGTGCAACGCATTTACAATCCTTTCGTCAAAGGATCTTTTCTCTTCCACAACTTCATTACGTTCACGCTGCATCGCCTTTGTTATAACGTCTTCCAACGTCCCGCTAGCTCCAGGGCTTGCAGTTGGTGAAGGAAGGGAGGTAGGAGGTTTATCACCATTACGCGCAAGACGACCATCTGATGTCTCTAGACTGCTGCTACCCCCTGTAAATGCCGCAAGGATACTGTTTAATCGTGCACTTGCTGACGTTTGGCACATCGGAAGAACCGGGCTCAGCAGACGGATCAACAGCAATTCGAGGAAGTTGACGTTTCGCGATTGGTGATCGCCCAAGCCACTTTTGCGTTGCGGCACTGGGCGACGACGGCTGAAGCCGTGGGCGGTCAACTGGGAGTCAATCCGCTTTGCGACACGCTTGACAAGCGTTAAGGTGTCGTTGACGGCAGTCACTAATTCATGGAGGTCGATCGCGTTGCCTCGTTCGTCTTGATGAGCCAAGCCATGACAGATCTGCAGCAACTCGGCTGCGGCTGCTGCAGCGGTACGCCCAGCAACACCTAGGTCGAGCAAACGCTCGGGGAGCGGGTTGAGCTCGAAACTGGACAGCGTGGCGGTTCGGAAGTACGGAAATCCTCGATTGCGCAACGATGATGACAGTGCAAATCGCTCACCTAGGACATCCATCGCTTTGGTGGTATGGCTTGCGACAAAACGATCGATTGCGCGCAATAGCTGCAGCGAGTTGAGGTGGCATTCTAAATTAACAGGCTGGCAAAGTACGATCGCGAGCAGTGGGGGAGAGAGATTCTGATTTGGAGGACAGTTGGAAATCGAGTTCGCTGCGATCAGAGATGCGTGAGTGAGTTCTAATGGACTTGATGTCAGAAAATGCAAATGCGGTGTAAGAGCTGCCATCGAGGAATCTTCCATGAACCCTCCCAACATGCGGGATTGTTTTGACACCAGCAGCCTTTGAACGAATTCAGGAGGCAACTCGGACGAGAACAGAGGATGAGGCGCGGAGAACTGGCGAGCGAAATGCACAAATGGATCAGCCATAGAGGGGGCCCATACACCTGAGCGTGGGCGTGAGTCTCGCATTGAATAGAGCGCAAGGGCATCGCATACGGCGGCAGCGAAGGGATGGCTCAGAAGTGGAACAGGTAGTACAAGAGGAGACATGGTGCTCATTAGGCTGCGGCATAGTGTGATTGTTATCTGCTGACTAGCGGTTTGCGTCAAATTCTGGCGTAGAAGTACTGCCTCGCACTTACAAACAAGTGCACAGAGAAACGATATCGTGGTGTGCGTAATATCCAAGGGAATCGTACCACTGGAGCCAATGAGAGAATATATATTCCCTAGCAGGCTCGGCAGAGGGATGTGCATGGATGACATGTTGCCCTCATGGAGGGTAGCTGGATATGTCGGACTCGTTTGGGGGTACGAAATGCGGAAATATTCAATCGGCGTATGAAAAGGAGTTGCATGGCACACATGACTCGTCTCCCTGGCAGGCTTCCATTTATCGCTCGAGGACATCACTTTGTACCGAATTGCGCTTTTACCCGAGCTAACGCGCTGCGCCACAGCATGTGCATTTGCTTGGTGGAGCGCGTCTACAGTATCCGATTCGTTGTCAGCGGCTTGAAGGGTTGATGGATAATGTCCACATAATGGTGGTATCTTCTCCACTGTAGGAGACACGAGGGAGTCTTGAAACGTATTCGTCATCCCCCAAATATACGCCATTGCAGCACTTGGAAATTGATGGAGAAGCGCACGAAGGAGATTCACTGCTTCTGATGCAGCGGCTGTGGCCGCAAAGCAAGCTGGAGACACCGTGAAATCGCGAAACGCGACCTCGCAGCAATCTACTGGAATTTGTGGCATGTCGATCCCATTTTGGAGTGAATACTCACGAATGGTCCTCAGCAGCCTGTTTGAATCTGTGACAACAAATGCTGCCCGCGTCAAGGTTCGATGAGCGAGCTGATGTGCCCGAGCTACTGTCGTGAGCACAGGAGATGGGATGGCGAGTTCGAGGAAGCCAAGTTCCTCAGCCTCAGGAATAGATACCGGTGAACACGTACCAGAGACTCGGAGCAGTAGTTTCGTTATTGCATTCAGACGTCGCTCGCAAAGACTACCTGAGACACGTTGGCATCCGCTTTCGCTCCCTTGAGACTGGACACCTTGACTCAAAGATTGAGTAAGCTGGAGTTCTTGATCTTCTAGCCGATTTGTAGCCTCATCGATTATTCCGGTGATTGCCTCGGAGTCATGGACACTGAGCTCTGCAACCGAGCTTATCAACGCCCGAATCGCATCCTCGGCTTCCTCTGCCAGATGAGCCGGAGCAAGGAAGTCTGCCTCAAGTATGTGGGCAATCAGAGGCTTAGTAGACGACGGAATGGGCCTGTTCTGATGAGTTGTTGCGTTTGCACTCGCCCGTCCCCCTTCGCCTTCCTTTGGGAATACATTCAGCAGGAAATGAAAAGCAAAGCCTGACAAGCAGTCGTACGATTTGGACAAAATTTGAGATACCATGCGAGACGGCAAGGCATCCTGTAGACGCCATGTTAGATCCACGGCACTCACTGCATGCATGCCATTAGGCGAGTTTGACGACGCCAGTCGTAGGGTCTCCAACAACATCGACAGGCTCCCATATGGCCTCGGTCCCGAGAAATTATTCGAGGGCGCGAGCTCTTGTGTAGCTTCACTCTTGGCAAAATCAAGAAGCGACATCTCGATCGTCGCCTTCGAGAACACTGACGAAAGTGCAGCGAGTCCGGGTGGTGCAAAGTACATGGGATCGAGTAGAGCAATGCTATGGGTTTGAGTTGGACCAATTGTTTCTGAGACTTCTTCCAAAGCTCCTAGAACCAGCAGCAGTGACGACACTGGAAGTGTACCCAGCTCCTGCCCCAGGCTGAGGAGTCTCGCGACAATGCGAGTCACAACGTGCCTGAGGTGCAAAGCCGCTTCGACGAATACAGACTGGGGATCCTCATCTGCATCCACTTTTGAGGGTGTCTTGGATTTCCTTCTCGCTGCCGAATTCCATGGTTTGCGCTTCACTGAGGACAAGAGTCTACTATGGGACATGATAACAGGTTGATTGACCGCAGGGGACTTTTCTGGCTGTCGTAGATCAGCTGCTCCCGCTTGATTAAAGTCATGGATCCATGATATTACTTCTTTCCTCTTGTCTTGATTTGTTCTGTAGGCACCGGAAATTATGGCTCTGATGCGTTCTAATAGCTTCGTATTCCTTTCTGCTAAGCAGTCTGCGAGGTAAGGCCCCGGCTTACCATGGATCGACGCCAGGTCGACAGCTCTGAAGTTATCTAGTAGGTGACAGTGAAATGCCTCGGATACCATGTGGTCCACAAAGCGCACAACATGGTCATGTCGACGCTGCTCACTTGTGCTCAGGTCATTACTGGCTCGGTAAGAATTTGGTACTGCTCTTATTCCTGTCAGGATATCGATTTCCAAGAGCTCCCCTCCTGATCCAAGCAGTGAAGAGATCTCATCCTCGGGTGAACTCCGCAAACTGTGGCTTTGTGGACTCGCAAGGATGGTACCGATGAATTGCCCTTCGCTTGATGATGTGTTGGGGAACATAGACGTCGCACTCGCTTCAGAAAACTGGTTGGCTCGCGAACCCAACAGCAGAGTACTCGCAAGGGAGCTCAGCAACTCGGCCCGTTGCTTTACCAGGGCGCGTTTCAACAAATCAGTAACATTCCCAATTAGCTGACGCCACTTGATCTCCAACTGGAGTCTGGTTGTGAGGAGCTGAATTCGACGTCTCCAAGCAGATTCAGAGAGTACTTTCGAATCCTGAGATCCAGCCGTAGGATTCTTTTCGCTGCCCACGGACCGGTTGCGCTTCTTACCTATCGGGGGACTGTCTTCTAAGATGCTTGCGGGTCCTGATCCTTCTCCTGCGGAGTCTGCAATTGGAATTTGCTGCAATACCACGCTGGCACAGCGAGCAGCGACGCCGAAGATTTCTTGATCGTCGAACAGCGCGGCGTAAACATCGCTCTGTAAGAACCTAATAGCTAACTTTACGAGGGCTTCCCTTGCATTCGTTGAACCTTCATCACCACTTTCTATCCCACTAAGAACGAGTGGCGTTAGATCGAATTGGTTCGGCTCAAAAAACGGTTCTGCGGTTACTTCACCAGGAATCGTGGCCTTCTCTAATGCACTCCGTAGATTTCGACGGACGGAGCGGGCGATTGGCGTTTCATCACTTGTTTCGCTCCATTCATCAGCTCCGAGCTTAACTCGTTTGCGGGTCAACGACCCTGACGTTTTTTCGGGGGTGAACTGAGCCAGCAAGGCGTTTAGTGGATTCTCAATGCGTGACACATCGTTTGAAGTACTCAGAGGCTCGCGATCTGGCGCTGATCGCCCAATAGTTTGCGCCTTCTGTTCCAGCACGCGTTGCTGCTGTTCTGATGGTGTTCCATCCAGAGCATGAAGTACTGCTTCGAGATCTGCCATGTTGATGCCTTCAAGCAGATTGAGGCTCCCTGTACCAGGCGCGACGAGGTGGTCTTGTTCATCAGGCAATTCGAGACGACCCGCTCCTTTACGACGACTTGACAGCAATCGCTCTGTTGTTTCAGTATTCGTCGTGATGGAGCGCATAGGGGATGTCGGTGGGGAAAGAGCCATACGTTTCCTCGGGGTAACGATGGTCCGGGATGTGTCCTTTTGGTTACTCTCAAGGGAACGAGCGTATTCCGCAGCAACGCGCTTCTGCTCCTCAAGCTGTTCCCGTAACTGCTCCATCTCGATGTCTTTCATAGAGAGCTTCACCTGCAGAGTCTTGAGTTCGTCCTCAGTCCTCGCGGCTTTTTGTACCTTCTGCTCTAAATCAGCCTTGGACTGAAGTGTGCGCTTTAGCTGCTCGATCTCGTGGAGAAGTTTGACAATCTGCTTCGACTGTTCTGAGCAAACGGATTCTTGCTTCCTTAGTTTCTCCTCACGCATTCTGAGCTCTTTCTCGAGCTCTGGCACATTCGACGTGCCTGATCGAAGGGGCATTGGGGCAGGACCAGACACGAAGACTGTCGACTGCGGCTGTGGAGGTCGCTGAGGCTGAGTCTGTCCCGGTCGAACGGTCTGACCCTGTTGTTGCTGAGGGATCGGCTGTGGCCTAACAGGCCCATGGGCTGTGGAGGTACTTGATTCAGAGGTAGTAATACGCCGATCCATGGGGCCTCGAGAGGCGTTATACTCGGTGGGACTACTCGCAGATGCTTGAATTGACATGGCTGGTGGGGCAATCATACCAAGTCGAGCATAAACTGATGCGTTGCGAGCCGTATTTGGACGGGACTGCTGATACTGTGGGGGTTGAGGCAGTTGACGTTGTTGCTGATATCGGGGAAGATTTACACCATCTGTACCTGAGCTGATCGACCCGTGCTGCGCGGAAGCTGTTGAGTTTGCGGTCATCTCAGTCGCAAGGACCCGACTTGAGGCAGCTGTTCGTCCATAGTGCGGCGCTTGGAAGGGCTGTGCATCCGGTGCCGGACTGGAGGCGAGCCCATGTGTGGTCATTTGCCCTGTTGGTGACTCAAGCGCGTCGAAGCTTCCGGGCGAACCAGAAGAATGCGGCGTGGTCGCAGCACGAGCCAATTCAGGAGCTGAGGTTGGGACTGGTCGAGGAAGGGGTGCCGGGAACGTGGCGGTCGAAGGAGACTGCAAGGGAGCATGTGTTGAGGCAGATGCGGTCGCAGACGAGTACAGGCTACTAATTCCTCCACCATTGACACTACCAGGAGTTCCCGCTCTGCCGTATGGAGGAGTCCCATTTGACGCTCTTTTGCCATAAATCGAAATCTGACTGCGCGTCCGAGTCACGTCTAGCGCCATATCAGGCGACGTGTCACGCTTCGCATCGGTTGCATTGCTTTCACTTCTCTGCGCAGACTCTGTCTGGTGTGTGGTCACACTGGACGCGTTCGAGTTCGTCTCATGCGACAATTGGGTTCCTTGCCTGCGAGTTGTGGATCCTGTGTCCGAAGGTGCCACTACCTGCTGCCAAGCGTTCTCCTCGTGGGCTAGATGTGGAAAAATGGTTGGATTCAGCAGTGAGTTCGTTGATCCTAACGCTAGCTTGATCAAGACTGCTTCATCTGTTCAGCCAAAGCAGTACGTACCCAAAAGATCGAGCCATTCGCCCCCTTCGAGGCCAGCAAAGAAATCCATGCCTGGCGCGTGCGTGCGGGAGCGTCGTGAACGAGCGGAATCGGCTCGGTTCGGCGATTTGGCCCGCGCGTGCGGTCGGGACGCCTATACCAGTGATGTGGGGCGTTGGCGGGATCTCTTTGGGAAGGATCACGAGTCGAGTTTGGGGTACTTTGTGAGTTAGGACGGGTATTAAACAGTCTTTATCGATCTTGAGGACTGTGAAACATGAGGAAATCAATTTAATCACACACAAATTGTCCGGGTTACCCCCCTTTCAGCAATGTAGCAAATGAAATTCCCGCGATTTTTCTACTTTGTCAAGTGAGCTGAAAGCCGATATTGGAGGTTCTGTGCACGGTAGATTTTTGCTTGGATACGTTGAAGGTTGCAGTATAAGGCATACTGAATAGCTAGATTTCCGCAATGTCCACCGGATGGGACGATACCGACATCTCTTTAAATGATCGGTAAGTTACTTTGAACCCCTCTCTGTTCTCTGTGCCTCAATCTTGTGACAACCTCGGCCTGGTTCCGCATATGCTCACCGCCTACGTTTGAACTACACACGTCTACCTGTAGGTATGAACCTATTAAGAGACTCGGTCGAGGTACCTTCGGTTTGGTCCTCCAGGCCAAGTTCCGAGAGTACCCTGAACCGCATCCGTGTCTGCTCGGCGCGAAAGCAGACCTCAGCGCAGGCATTCGCGGACATACCATCCCAGATGTTGTTGACCTAGTGTCGGATTCAGAGACGGGTGAGGAATCTATGGGTGATGGACGCAGTTCTGTCGACAAATTCACCAAAGTAGACAATCTCATGCTGGCGATCGACGCAAGCCTGCACTTGGACAAGGATTGGTGGAAGGTGCTAGCGGATGCGATCCCCGCTGAGCAGTGTGAGGCTCAGGTGAAGGGAATGATAGAAAAGTTCGCAACAGAGGCTGTTAAGCGCGAGGAAGAGGAGAGGTTACACCCTTCGATGGCAGAGGCTAAGCGAGAGTTGGAGGTGCTGAAGTATGAATACGAAATGGAACGCGAGTCTCTCCCACCCCTCGGCACCACTGTAGCCGTTAAAAAGATGTATCGTGACCCCAAGTCAGGCGATTCGTTCAGTCGTGAAGCCTTGCGAGAACTCAAACTGCTCGTTGAGGCAAGCCACCCACACATTGTGCGGATATACGAAGTTTTCCTCGAGAAGCAAGCGATCCACATGTCGATGGAGATCCTAAAGTCGAATCTTGACAAGGTTATTCGGGATACATCGATTCTGCTTTCTGCGGGCGATGTGAAACAGTATATGCGAATGACGCTATTGGCATTGAACTACTTACATAGCGTAGGTATGTGTCACCGAGACTTGAAGCCTGAAAACCTTCTAATTGGTGATGACGGTGTCTTGAAATTGGCGGACTTCGGTGGTGCAAAACTTTGCGGAACCCCGGAGATGATGTCCCCTCAAGCATGCACACTATGGTACCGAGCTCCTGAGCTTCTCATGGGATGTAGAAGCTATGGAACTGCCTCAGACATCTGGTCAGCAGGATGTATCTTTGGCGAGCTCTTTCGACGATCCGCGCTGTTCCAGGGTACCACAGATCTAGAACAGTTGGCTCTCATTGTCAGCGTTTGTGGTACGTTAAGATTCGTTCTGACCGCCTTAGTCACCACCCACTCATTCTGGTTGCGAGATAACCTCCTGCTCACGATCGCTGTTTGATTTTGTCTTCCCCTCGTAATTCTCTGTAGGCACCCCAACTGAAGACAACTGGCCAGGTGTAACTTCGCTGACAGGCTATGTGGAGTTTGAGCAGACCCCAGGTGTACCTCTCAAAGAGCTGTTTGGAACGTGCACAAATGCATGCCTCGATTTGCTCTCGTCCATGCTCTCTTTGAATCCCTCCAAGCGACCTACTGCCGAAGAAGCGCTAAATCATCCTTATTTCACCTCGGAGGCACCGGCGCCGACACCAGTGAACATGCTGCCGAAGATTGGTACAAAGTGAGGGGGGTACAAAGTGAAGGGGGCACTGCCTTCCTGAACACGTTTGTATTTAGTATAACATGGTCTTTATATGTACAGTTATTCTCCGTTCACCGGTTTTGCAATAGCAAGCCAAGCGCAATGCATAATATACCGAGCAAGAGTTTCAGTGAAAACCGGAGCTCTCCCAATAGACTGCCCATGATCGCTGTGAAAAGAATAGTGGAGATTTGGCACAGGGGTTGCACCTGGGTGTCCTCCAGTTTTTGCTGTGAGGTCGCAGCCAAATAGAGCACACTTCCAAGTTGGTTGATGCCGAACGCAATCCAGAAGATCGGATTTTGAATAAGCTTTTTCCAGAAGCCAAAGCATCTGTCCGCATACGACTGAGCTTCGAGTTGTGAGCTGGACTTCTCCTGCTCTTGCGCTTTGACAGAGGAAGCGATACTAGATTAGATGCGGAGTGGCGATCGATTTCAAGCCGACATAAGCGTAACAGACCATTGATTACAACTTAACATGCACACCATATATTATATCATGACGCATCATGCACGTACTACACGGTTTCGGACTACTTACTATGGGTTGGTGCATCCCCAAATGCAACCAATGACGAGCACTTGCAGCCAGATGGGCTGCGTAACAAACCAGCCGAGCATGCGTGTGGGCTTTAGTTGCTGTTCTTAGCAGTGCACGACCCCGAGTCTCGTGGGTACCGCTGGTTTGAACTGACCCTAAGTGTTTTGGTGAGCAACCTAGGCGAGCTCTTTGTTAACCGAATCTGGAGTGCCAGCGGAATTCGGACCGAATTCTGGACTAGCTGACGCTTCAACTACTATGCTGTATAGGTCGCCGTGCCAAGCACTCTCGGCTCTTGCAGTATTCAGACCACGTGGAAATCGAGCGCAATGTGGAAACTCTCTCTGTTTTAGCCTGATTCGGCCAAAATCGATCAGAAGGGGGATGTCGTGCACTGGTTTCGGGAGCTTGTAAAAGGGTTGTGCGTCATATGAGCATCTGGGCTGGCAGTTTAATTCGAGCTTCCACTGCGTCCTGACTTTACTCCTAACGTTCTCGTTGCACCCACCCGTGGTAGTCTATAGAATTCACGTTTGTTTTCAGACGCAATGATCCCATTCCTGCTCAGAGGACGACTTCCATGTTTCATCATCGTGCTGATTGCCGGTCTAATCATGCTACAAATGCAGTCATGTACGGCAGACGACACCGTTCGCCCCCGATCTGCTGGTCCTTACGACCCTGCTGCCTGGTACGACGCACTGGCCGCGGCGATGTCACGGGTTCCCGATCGAAATCTGTTCTACACGATGCTACCCGGAATGCGAGGGTCTCCCATACTCGTCCACAGACGCAATGTAATGCCGCGTGAACTACCAATGATCCATACACGAGGCACGAGCGGTAACAATGAAGGATACGGTGGATGGTGGAACACCTGCAACATCCGACACCGGTTCCACACCTAGTTCTGGAAGGGGCTGATACTCGAGGCTGCAATACTACGCCGACTACGTGAGAGGCGATATATCCCATTATATAAGGCCTTTTTAGGTTGTGTCCTTTGCTCCATCCCCGTGAATGCAGAGAAAATACGCAAACAAGCAGGGAAAGCAGAAAAACAGGTTTTCCGCACATTTCCGACCTATTGAAAGCTCCAACTTGGGGGTTATATAGCACAAGATAAATCTCGTCAAACGCTGTATCACAGCTAAGATAATCCAATGGATTCGTCTCAGCCTGCCCCCCACTCGCATGCACAGGCATTTATACCCCCCGAAGCTCTGCAGCTTTCGCAGTCCGACCTCGAGCGAGCCGCGTCGCTCAAGACGAGCCGCATCACCCTCGTGCTCGATGGTGTCGTGGATTTCTTTAATCTTCTCAGCATTCTCCGCACCGCAGACTGCTTTGGAGTCCTCAATGTCTGGCTAAGTATGTTATCCCAGCACGTCTAGCTTCCAACCATCTGGCTTCTCGAGAGGGAACATGCGTTCGACTATGGATCTTCAGTGAATTGCAAGGGTCTAGCTCATCTGCTCCTCGCTCTCACCTTCCCTTTCTAGTCACCCGTGGCCAGCGAATGAAGAACCGCGACATCTCTAGCCGACTGGCATGTGGTGCGGACCTCTGGCTGAACTTTAGAGAGTTCCCCGATGCTGAGAGTGCTATCGGTGCTGCTCAGGCTGAAGGCCGTGAGATTTGGTCAACTACACTCAGTACGGTAGCCGTTCCGCTCATTCCACCCAACGCAAGTGATCCCATGTGGAATGCCGACCTTACTGCGCTTGTGCAAAACGGAGAGGACAAGGCTGACGAGAGGAGCTCAGGTTCACGACCGCACCTGTCCAACAGTAAACGTATTATCTCATTGCCCGAGAAAATGTGCATCGTCATGGGCCGAGAAGCAGATGGTGTCAGCCAAACTATGATCAATGCCTCCCACAAGCAGGTTTATATTCCCATGGTGGGATTCTCGGAAAGCTTTAATGTGAGTGTCGCCACAGGCTTAGTCCTTCACCAGTTGTTTGCCATCTCACCCGATGCGAGGGGAAATCTCTCGCATGCCGTGCGCCAAGAGCTTATTTCTCGTTGGAACCGAATCATTTCGTCGATCAAGTCTCAGTCGAGCGCAATGGCGCAAGAGACAAAGCAGGAAGAGGGTCTACCTCAGATCCTAGCCGCAGAGCTTCCGGCTGATTCTGAGGAAATGGCAACGCGTCTCATTCAAAAGATTGTTAGTGAGCATAGCCTGACCCCTCGTGACTCGTTCGATGCTGGTATTGTTGCGGCCACTAAGCAGGCAGTAGAAACCGGTCTTTCATTGAGTGATAAGGCCTTGCAGAAGCTGATCTCCATTCACAATCGGAAAGAACTTCTGGAGTTTGAAATTGAACGAACAAAGGCTGTGTACAGCGAGATGCGTAGATTGCACGAGAGTCAAGACTGGCTCGTAGGAACAACCTCAGAGAAAGGCTTTTCTACTCAGCTAGCCTATGCGCAGCTGCAGCATTCACAACGACTTGAGTGTACATATCTCGGGGCCGGACCCCTTGCGCGATTGAATCGTTGGTATCGTGAATGTACTACCCGGGCTTGGGTGCAACTACACGCTATCTTCGAGCTGCTGGGTATGCCAGAGGTTCGTCAGAAGGTGATAGCCATGGTTCCAATCCAAAAGCCAGGAGTAACTACAATGACGGAGCTGCTTGAGAGCTCGATGGCATCCACTCCACAACTCACACTCGACGAACTAGATCTTCATCAGACCTTGTTATATTGCATCGGTGACGCCAATGCTCGTGCAGCTGTACATGAAGCACTCGGGATATCGAGACCATCCGAGGCTACCCTGCGCTCCTCTACTCAGGAGCTCACCCTCGACCACTTCCTCAAGCAGTTCGGCCGCACTACCATTTATCCAAGCGCATTCGAGCTGGAATCCTCGTTAGCGAGCGGTGTCTATCAGCGAGGTATCCCGCCCTCCAGTCTGAGCAGTGACAAAGAACAATCACTCATCGCTGCTGCATTGGCAAGGGTCGCCAACGGTCCCTTGTTCATTACGCCCGAGCTAGCTCGCTGGTTCATAGAGCTTCCACAAGGGATCCAAGGTCGTGCCGAGCTTGCACGTATGTTTAAGCACGTATACGTCAGGCAGTTTGCTGCATTGCATTTGCTTGTGCTCATCATCGCCCGTGTGAAAGTTCATGCCATTGAGTCTACTATCCGCATGGCTGTACATATGACAAAACGGTATGATGATGACACATTGGTACGGCGTGCAGCAATCGCAGCACTCCTTGCGGGGTATTCTTGGCTACTTTCCCCCGCTGTGTCGAAGGGCAGTATTAACAAGTATCTTCAGATGATTATTCGGCCTCGAACGAAGAAACCTCATCTTGCAGAATTCAATCATATGCTCAGTCGCAAGGCAAGAGAGTCTCTGATGCGGCAAGATCAACACAACGAGCCTGGTAATGAGTGTGTGGCCGAGGTGGCGAATGAGCAATCGTCGCATGACCCGGCGCTCGAAAGCGTTGAGCATTGTCTTAAAAAGTGCAAAGTCGATACTTCGCTGACTACAACTGCCAGTGAGAGTTCCACAACTTCACAGGGAGTGGAATCAAAGGCGTCATGTCCCAGTGAATGTAAGTTTGAGATGTATTCAGAAAAGGCAGCGAAAACGAAGGAAGCACAAGTCAGGCGCTTTGCGGTTCTTGACGAAGTTCTAGCCTGCTATGGACCTGGTTCCACTCGTTACCCTGATTTCACTCTGCCTCTTGCTTTATGCCCCTTAGATCTTGTGCCTAGACTTGCCACTGTTGATGTGCTTCGAACCAGAGGCGGTCTTAACCCTGCTGCACTTGCTGAACTCGCGGAAGTTGGAATTCCAAGCGCCACGCAGTCTTACCAGAACCTGCTGTCCCCAGCGGCTACTGTGCGGGACGTCTTCCGCTGTTTCCGTATTGTTTCTGTCCCAGCAGCATGTAGTCAAGCGATTGTGCGGTGCCTCGATGGGTATGAAGGGCATATCACAGCTTTGACTGATTCAGAGCCTAGAGCTACCCAAAGTCCTGTCGGCGAAGCCCTCGCTTTCGCTCAGGTCGAGTTTGCAGCTGCCCTTGAGGAGTTCTCTTCATGCGACGCAGCTCAGGCAAGCTACTTGTCTGAGTGGCTTCTGGCCGATACGTCTGATTCCAACTCCATGCTAAGCGACCATATCCTTGATCCAGCTTATTCGAGCTTTGCACTTACCCTCCCTGCCGTTCACAACACAATGAAAAAGTGGCGGTCAGGGATAGTTCCCAGCTCCTTGCCACGGGTGGTACCCGGTGATTGTGTTATTCCATATCTCAAGCGTCTGCGTGTCCTCACAACGCCTGAGCAGATCAAGCATCTTCATGCATGCGGAGGCATCTGGCTTCCACTTGAAGAAGTAATCCCGGAGAGCACTCGCATCCCCATTCCGACCAGTGTCGCAAATAACTCTGTCGACATCGCTTCAGCGCTCCGAGATTTTCTTCGACTAACGCAAGGCATCCATGCCGAGGACTGCAGTCGGCAAGAAGCCGTATCATACCCTAGCACCATTGATGATGCAATTCGCTTCATTGCAGAAAGAGAGTCAGGAGTGGACTATAACGAAGACATTTGCCGTGACTCCGTCGCTTTAATGATTCACGATTTGTCAATGTTCCAAAAACTCATGACGCAGCGTGTGGTGCGCGTGCATTCTACAGCGTTTAATCGGATCCTTGCATCATTCCTCTCGATCGTTTTGGAACCACTTCCTCTCTCGGACCAAGGGGCACTTGACGAAAGCAAGATTAGTCCAATGGTGCTTACGGATGAGGTCGCGGCTCAACAAGCATCCCTGGACGAAATTAAAGCGGACCTGGCAACCCTGCAGTCTCACATTCCCGGATTCAGTGCCATTGATCAGAAGCTGATTCTGCACTGGCTTTCTCCCCAAGCCCTCCACTTGTTTGCCTGCCTAATTGATTCTCGCAATTATGAGGAAGCTAAGGAGGTCACCCCGCCTCTCATGCCCCAGGGCTCATCCAAAGCGAAGGGGGGCAAACCCGCTGCGGAAAGCGCTCCATTCCGCATTGAGGATGTTTTGTCGAAACCGCTGCCGTTCGCACATTGGCTCAGTAATTACCTCCGGCCATCAATGGCCCTCGAACGGGCAAAATCAAATACTGCAGAGGGCTCTACCACGAGTGTCTTCCTACGCGGTTGGGCTATTGTCCGTTTGCTGCTTGCGGAAGGAAAGGAGGATCGACTTGGTAACATGCCCCCCTTGCAACAACCGATGAATGACGTGTCAGAGATCCTGAAAGGCGTAACTTCAGACCCCGACCCTAGCCCACCCACAAAGCCTCAAACCCTTAAGAAGAAGTATCGCTACAGTTCTCGAAGTGGCACTTTCTTCGCAAAGCAGTTGGAGATTTGTGGTATCGATGCGAATGCAACCTTTGGCCAACTCTTGAGGATTTTCCGCTCAGCTGTTATCAGTACGTTCATATACAGATTCGCTCCCCACGTATGCATATTTGTATTGTGTTGCCATCGTTCTACAAAAACGTATTCCACTTACCATTCCGCTCTGTCCTCCACTTTGGTTCTTCCTATTTGTAGATGCATGCGCCTCGCTGCGCGGACTCGGCATGATTAGCGATCCAGAGACCGTTCCTCAACTAGGTGATGACGTCAGATCGGTCCTGTGGCTCTTCGTGGTCAGCGCCTTGCGTGGTTTTGTTTCTAGACCTTCTGCCTCGCAAGAGCCAACAGAAGTCATATCCATGACCGGCTATCGTTTCCCTAACGCCATCGAGTCATTGATACGTATGATGATCATGTTTGATCATGGGACGCTCGAGACGACGCAGGAACCCGAGCCGGGTCACTGGCCACCAGGCTATCCTGAAGACGATGCCTTTATTCGACTGCTCGCTACAGTAGCGCTTGCGCCTCGCCGGCTTAAGTGCCCAATCGAAGGCTCTTTTACTCGTTTCATCTTGGGCAAGGATGTTGTGGACGCCACGCAACTCTTTTCAGACGATGAGTTTGAACGCGTCTCAGAGATCGTTACTTTGGAAGGATCCAGGAATCATCCTGCGCGACAATATTTCCCCTCATCCACGATGGGCCGCACACACTAAGTCTCGATCCGTGCAAATGCCCAGACCAAAATTACACCTGCGCGACTGTTCTCCGAATAAATCACATCACATGTACGCTCTTGCTTTTGTATTCGGGTGAGGCAGATACATATTTGACCAAGGTTCAGTCAAGGATATGATCAATCGTACAATAAACAAACCAAAAGCGTGGGTGAAGATAGAAGGGTAGGATGTAGGTACGAAATGAAAAGTAGGATCGGTGGGTACGAAAAGTAGGAGGCACAAACCAGAAATGACGCGTAAAATGATTTCCCTGCCAGACGAATCACTCTAGTACAATAGGTTGATGTGGGCGTGAGAGGTGATGGACTGCGAAACGGGCAGAGCAAGGAGTGAACAGGAAGGCGAGGCGAGATTGTCTACATTGAATGTCTTTGTCGTGCGTGCTCAATTGACATTAGGAAAGTTTAAACAAGTATAAAGATACGTGTGAATTGCTTATCACATGGTAAAGATGCTGGTATTGAGGGCATGCTACACAAAACTTGTTACGGCTTGAGGAGATTCTCAGCGGCCCACTCTGCAGCGAGCTGATTGATTGACTTGGTCTTGGGACCCTTGAAATCAAAAATGCGCCAGCCAACGACGTCCTTCTTGTAAGAGAAGCTGGGACGGCCGGCACCAGGATCATTGACATAAAGAGTGTCATTGTTGTTCTTATCCCAGCCAGTGACGAGGACGAAGTGACGGCCAGCATTCACGTTTGCGATGACGACGCGAGCGCGGTTGAGATAGCCTTGGATTGTTGCGAGCGAGAGGTCGTTGGAGCGATGCATACCATCGGTGGGCCAGTTGCTGACGCAAGGCTTAGTACGGGAGCTTTGCTGGGCGCAGAGGTTGGGCATCACGGTCTGAATGAAGGCACTTCCCTCAGTGTAGCCACCGTTCTTACGAAGCCAATAGTTAAACATGGCCGGATTCATTGCAGTTCCGTTTGGAAGAGGAATACCATGGCCATAGAGCGCCATCGCGGTAGATGACATGAGGCAGCCGACTTGGCAGATGGTCTCACCATTCTTGCCCATGACACGGTTGGCCCACCGCTTATCACACTGACGGTAGAGTGGGTACTGCTTCGGAATGACAGGGCTGGATCCCTTATAGAGGGGTGAGATAGCGCTTTCGGTCACAACACTGAAGGCTATTATGTCACTCCATCGTTCGCTGGGCAGGACATCAGGGGTCTCCTTGCCGCGAGTGTTCAACACAGCCACGCGGACGTCGCCATCCTGGCTCTCACAATCAACAGCCAACTTGAGGAAGCCGGTGGTCTTGTCCTTGATGAACACGACCTTGTCGCCACGGACAATGCTCTCACAAGTGAACTCGTCCATTACCGTAGCAGAGTCTGCGTCTCGAACTAGCTCGAGTGGGCTCAACGAGAGCAAGACCTCAGCAGGAGTGTTAAACTGGAAGCACTGAGCGTAGTGTTCATACTTGAAGGCGCTGCCGTCAGCGTTGCTTTCAGAATCAAACACAGGGCAGTCGTCGAAGTACTCGTGCTGAATCATGTACTGGGCGAGGTCGCCGAGGTTCATCGCCCGCTGACCAGCGTGGGCACCGGCCTGGTCAGAGTCAAGAAAACGGTGGTACAGGGCTATAGCGTGCATTGTATATCGAGGGAGTTGAGGCAAATGAGTACGAGGGGCAAAGCAGGAGTATGGTCATACAGGCGAATTATGCTATCGCCGTCACGCCTCTCACGCGACGTATACATCGAGCTCAATTCAAAACGAGGACTCACCTTGGAGAGCGCCCGAGATCGCTGCGAGCGAGTCGCCGTATGCACACAGGCCGTACTGGAGATCTAAATGTGGTGTTATGGTTTGAGTCAAATGCACTGATGAGCCGGGTCCGGCGCAACGCGTATGCCGTTCAACACGCGAGAAAACGAGTTCGGGTCAACGTACCAGGCAGGATAGTAGCGGATTCCGTGGTCTTGGGATCACACTGATGGATGTTAATATGCTCGTATGCATTGAATGCGTAAGCATGTAGGCAAAGAAGCGCGAAGATGGCGCAAACACTGAGTGAACGTCGCGAAACCATGGTTGTATTCGACTCGTTCCCTTGGTTCAAAATATCTCTACGGAGGGCCTTTTTGTGCGTTTAGGAGGCTTTCCGGCCGAATCCTGCGCTCGGAAGACGATATGTGACTGATAACACTCTGATACAGTTATTCCAGTAAAACGAGTACAAGGACCTTCTCAGACTCTCCTTTCACACCTCAGGTTTCAGTCAGATCACGACAAAATGTGCCATAGATCGCATGCTGGTGGGCATTCCAGAGGTTTCCAGCTGCACTTCAGGTATATGTATGGTAGCAGGTCATATCTCGCCCTATACTGCGAGATAACACGCGGAGGCGCGCTAGTAGGAGCGGTATGGCGCGGCGACGACGGGCCGAAATTTCGAGAATCATGTGTTTGATTGGAAATCGGATATCTGAACACTAGCTATGTACCAGAGCCACAAGCCGACACATGATGAATTCTACGCAGGTACGTGTCGAGTTAAATAGATGAAATGCCTAATGCAGTCATGATATGCCCGTAAAATACGGCTTTTCCATTCTAACGTCATCGCTTGCTTCGCACTCGAATACGCACGGCTTTAGGCGACCTGGGTACGGATGATGAGGGCGAGAATCCGTACTATCGCCCACCCAGCGGGTCTTCGTCGAAATCTGCTGAAGATGGTCGCACCGGAGCGGTGTCACCCAGCGCTTCAAGTCCACCATCCAAATCGTCGTTAGACCGACTCAAGGATATGTTGCGAGAGTTGTTTGGGAAGCCTGATCCGGTGAACGGGAGTCTGTTCGAAGCCCCTGAAACACTCATGCTGCCAATGGATTACGAAACCGAGGAGAATGTTTGGTTCGCGGACGGGTTCAGGACCTTCACTAGCCTTCCATGGAAGGTACAGCTTTTGATCATGTCGGTGTACGCATTCACGCTGCTGATGAACCTCGGCGTGGAGTATGTTACTTCTCACTTCCTGGTGCACCATGACCCGATCAACTACCTGATGTTACGTAATAGTTCCGGAGATGTTCCCTCGGCCATGGCCACGACGGGCAAGAAAGGATTGCTGTCGCACACGACTAAGTCACATGCGGCCCAGGCACTTGCTTCGGGTGCAGACGAGGTCGTACCGCTAAATGCAACGATTTGGGACTATCCTTACGCATACCTCATGCGACACCAGTATATTCTGCATGCATTCACATCTTTGATTCCTCACTGTCTCAGTTGGATGCTGCTTTGCCCGCTTGTCGCGGTGTACTTCCTGTATCGGCAGGCACCACAGTACTTCAATGCAGATTCAACCGACTCTTCGAACAGCACAGCTTCGGGATCTTCAGGTGGCAAGTCAAGTAGCTCGGGTGATGACGAAGAAGACGACGGGTTGTTCCCCAAGACCCCTGTACCTACCAGCCCAACCAGCAGTTCACGACCATTCTTCGAGGGTGCAGCGAGCAACAGCGGGCTCCTTGGTTGTCTCTTCGGGGGCTCTGCTAAGGCCTTTGGAGACGCGTATATGTACGCATTTCAGCTGCTCTGGGCACGCTCCATTAACGTTTTCATCTGGTATACTGCACCAACCCTTGGTCTGCGTTTGCTCTTCATCGCGGCCGTAGGCGCATTCGCGCAGCGAAGCTTCTTCATCTTCTCCATCCTCTTCCTCCTATTTGCCGCTGCAGCTCTTTACGTGATGGTACTCCTCACGTTCTCGATGCCAATCTTCGTAGATCATCCTGGCTTCTCAGCGCCCGTAGTGCTGCGTGTGTCCGCCGATCTTGTGCGAAGGAACATGATGGGCATCGTCCGTTTCAATGCGTACACTGTATTACTTCTCCTATTTGGGCTGTTATTGTTCGTCGTCGGCTATTTCGCAACTGCTCCCATTTGCCTCTTTGCGCTCGCAGCCGCATATAGAGGTCTCATTGGCGTTTACACCTGGACCGGCCAAGGCTTCGCTGCCAATCAGACTTCCGATCAGGAGGACTACACTGGTGTCGATTATTCCAAGACAGTCTCTCATTCCTCGATGCCAAGCTTCCTTGAAGATGAAGAAACCATTGTATAGACATAAAGATATGTAGAGTGCTTCACTTGTCGATTACATGAAGACAAGTAAGATCGAGAAAAGTATCATCTCGCTGTATTATTGTACACTGATGAGTTAAGTTACTGTTAGGGTTAGAGGGCAGTGAGTGTTGAGCTGCAAACTATAGCTATAACGTTCTGTACACTAAGCAACAAATAGTAGAGTGACTCACCAACATTCTTAGAGGAACTTGGCGATATTCTCCTTGATAACTAACAGCTCTTTCTCAAGGAGCAGCAATTCGCTCAGTGGGAAAGCGCGCTCGAGCAATTCAGGGTTCTCAATAAATGGGTTGGAGTTGCCTTGTACAATGGCGACCTTCACGTTTCTTACCCGCTCGAACTCGTCGACAGGATCACTCTTGTGCCAGTTATGTAAGTCCTGAGCCGGTATAAAGTCAATGATTGTACCTGACAAGGGATGCAGGCCAGACAACGGCACATTCGTATAAGAGTCGCGAGTGCGACGACGGCGATTGGACAATCGCAATGGTGTGTAAACCGTAGGTGGTAGATCGCATCGATGCGTGCGTGATTCCCACGCAGCGTACTTGTAAGAGGGACGATTAGGATCCGGTTCGCTAATCGAAAGACGAGTTCGAAATTCGGCTTGATGCACTTGAGCCACGCTCTTAAGCGTTCCCTCGAAGAAAGTATACATGTAAGCCAAAGCACGGGCAACGTCGCCTCGATGATTCGCCCGTGGTTCCCAGAGACCATCGTTCTTTTTGCTGTACAAACCCCAGCGGTCTGGATTGGACTCGGCAACCGAGCTTCGCTGTTGGCCTGTGTTGAGATACCATCGGATACGATCGTATTCACAAATTTTGTCGTACTCGCCATAATCTTCACCCGGAAGCAAGTCAGGATCAGGCAAGTCCAATGCCAACATCTTGCGACCCCGAGGATTCTTGTTCCCTCGACGACGGCGACGATGACGACGACGCTGACGACGGGAGTGCCTTCGCCTGTTGCTTTTCTGTCGACCGCCACGGCGATTGTGACGTCGTCTTCGACGACGAGACCTTTTCTCAACATCGTGATCAGTTTCGTCATCCGTTGCGCTCTCTACACTCTGGCTAGTGCGTTCTTTGGACTTCTTGGTGCTCAGCTCGATCTGCCTTTGACGGCGTTCTTTGCGACGTCGTCGACGCTCCTCCTTAGGAACACGCTTTGAATTCTTGTCCACTTGTTTCGTTTGACTTCGCTGCTTCAAAGGCTGCCCGGGCACGTTGGTGTTGGAACCAGAGACAGATGCTGTTGGGGCGTTGACGAGGGACGCCGGTTGGCCAGGCACCGCATTTGCCTTCACTCCACTGGACTGGGTCGTTGGAGCCAGTTCATCATCCAACGAGCCCAAGTTAAGCTCGAACTTGGATGCATCTTCGGCTAAATCTCTGACAATCCGATTCACCTTCCCTACAATTTCCACTGCTGCACTACCACTTGCGAACTGGTTGTTCTTGTGTTCATTTCCGTGAGGCTGCTGACCGCTCGGGCGCTGAGAATTTGAAAAACCAACAACTCGTCGTCCCCGGCGCTCGTTGGGTCTTCTAGATGCCTCACGACGTCGAAGAATTGCAAACACATCGATACGACCGAAGGGTAGGTTCGAGCGTGCAGCGTTGATATCCGCATGTGTTGGGAACATGTGATGTAGGTCTGACTTTAGGGCCTCAACGGGTCGCGGCTTACGTCTTTTTCGGCGACCACCGCGTCCTTCCGCACCCTGGTTTTCCCAACGCACAGGGAACTTGAACGCAGACTGCGGTACAGTGTGCTCGCAATTCAATGGCACAGGTTGCGTAGCCGTGGCAAGCTGGGCCTGCCTTGAGCCTTCGTCGCGTTCTCCTCGGCGTCGCTTGCCTAGGAGAGGTTCTAAATTCTGGATCGGAATTGCAGGGAAATCTATCCTGTGGCCGCCGTATACACAAGTGAGGCTACCGCCGGATGCCGGGACAGGCAGATTGGAAGCAGAGCTACCAGAGACACCTCGCGAAACGCTAAGAGCCATCATGGCTCGACTTGCGACATGGGGTGGATACAGCGTAACCGTAGGGTGGCCACCAGCCGTTACAGTGGCCGATGCTGAGCCTCGGGCACCGCTAGAGTACACCGGTTGAAAAGGCACGTACGGAGATGGATAGAGCAGGTGCTGATAGAAATATGTCACATTGAGTGGAAGCGGTGCCGCAGGGTTGTCGATAAAACCGTACAGTGCAGCGCGTGCCTCGATGTACGTTAGTCGTCGACGTTTGGGGTCTTGCATGACATTCAACGTTGTCTGGTCCCCATGGGCATCGTGCTCGGGACCACGACGTGGGTTGCTTTGCATCTGATACAGGTGTCGTCGCCAAGCTTGCTCGAATCGGAGTCCAGCGGCCTCAGCTGGGGTGGGGTAAGTTCCAGCGTAGGCTACGCCTGGAACCATGCAGTTATCCCGTAGGCACGCTCTAAACTTCGCTCCAACATCCGAAGACTGGAGACAAGTGCGATAACACGGCGCAGGGGGTGCAGGCGGAGCGGGGAACGAGAGTGGAACTACCTCGTTGGCCGGAAGACTTGCGAAATACTTCTCTGGTGGAGTAGTCTGGCCTGAAGGAGTACCTGGTGTGGATGTTGGCGCTGAGGTTGGTCTGGGGTTCGCTCCTGAAGTTTGCTCAGGTTTGGGAACGGGCGCGGGCACAGGGGTAGGCGCGGGTGTACGGTCTGGAATTACTGGTTTCCTGCTGCCGCCACCAGTACCGGTAGGAGAATAGGGTTTCGACTGCTGAGTCCTCGCTGCTTTGGAGAGTTTATCAACCAAGTAGGGGAACGCGACGACGGCGGCAATGAGGAGGACGACCACAATGTAGGAGCACAGCACACGGTGCGAGCCGACAAAGCCGCGCATACGGTGGTACAGCCGCTCCAGGGTCGACTCCTGCCGCACGCGGAAGCGTGGTCGGTCGTTCGCTGGAGGGTACTCGACGTCCATTTGACAGTCTGGAGTCGATGGCGTGCACAGAAATAGAGCGCAGACGCGTTTATATCTACGTCTCAGAACCTTCTATGACCTAGACTGTAGTGAAGCATGAAAGCGTATACCGATGTAAGTCCATCTTCCATCCTCGTAACACTTCAAGTGACGTGTTTCAGTTTTCGAGATATATCTCATTTGAATGCGCGAACGCACATGAACTGACAGGTCACTGTAGCATTTCTCACAACGACACACTGATCTATATATGTATCAAATCAATGACATACAGGTATTCCCGCGTTTGCAATACAGACGCGCTGTGATCTTAGTGTGTGCAAAGCTTACTTCAAGCGAAAAATTGGGTGCAACCCATGTCGGTCAGCGGAGTGAGCCAGAGGAAACTCACTGGCTTTTGCTAGCCGCCGATGTGTGATGAGCTGCAAAAGCCGGAATAATCGCTAACAGCATGACCTGTAGCGATTTCAGCTCTGAAATGTTGAAACTGAAGGTGTGCCAATGACACCCTCATCCCCTACGAAACCCAAGAGCTCGAAACTTTGCACGGCATCGGGCTCGACCTAAAGCTGCGACATCTGGGACATGATAAGCACTTCCGAATTGGGCAGTGGAATTGAATGCAGGACAGCTCCTCTAAAGCTGTACTGTCCTCATAGGCGCACTAGTGCCCTCGGCCGTCGAGAATTACAACATGGCTTGTAATGGATTGTATGCTAGCGAGATCTCGCATAACTTCAGCGGTGACTCTAGTAACAAGCATGGATGACATTATGTACATGCAATTTGGAGTAGAGGATGACTAAACTCAGAAACGTACAGGCAATCCTGACGTAGCTCGATGTGCCATTGGTTCGTGAACATGAATCAAACAACTAACATAGCTCACCCTCAGCAAAATGGTGATCTTCTCGACAACACTGCTACGCCCACCAGTACTTACGACGAAGTTCCATTGATTTTCCAAGGCTTAGGCTGTGGTGAGGAACTGGATGACGTCCTGAATCTTGACCATGCCTCGATCTGTCTTGGGAAGCATGTCGAGGATTGTGTCTGCTTCTTCTTTTGTGAGTCGATCGCCCATGGTGGAGAGGATCGCCTTGAGGTCTGCCGCTGCGAGCATGCCTGTCTTGTCACGATCATACGCACCGAGGACCTGCTGGATGGCATTGGCAGTCGAATGTGCATCTTCACGCGCGAGTCGTGATGCTAGCCCCAGGAACTCTTGTTTCGTAACCTGATTCGAACTGAATACGTTTGCGTTGAAGTCTTGTAGCTCGCGCTCGGAGGGACTGTAGCCCATTGCACGCAGCACCAGTGCTATACAGTGGTGGGACGGGTATTCGGACGCGGTTATGAGGTCAGATGCAACTGCATCGCAGTGAGCGACCAGGCCTGACCACCAAGTCCTCAGAGCTCGATGTCAAACTGCCAGACTTGAGGTGGAATCTCGGAAATGGGAGGGATTTTCCGGTGCAACAGCTTGGAGCGTGACATGCACTGCGGGGGAAACAGCACATGCAAGCAATGTGCATCATATTTCTCAAACTTTACGCCACGTACCCACTTGACTCTTTTGAATGACACCCGTGTCGGTAGCATCGAAGAGCTTCCAGGCCGTTTCGAAGTCAACCGGCTTGGGTTTCGCGTGCACCGTGGGATCGCTGTCCATTATGGAGGCTATAAATGGTTGGCAATAATATAACCAAGTTGAAGGTTAGGTCTGATTGTCCATAGCATAGTCAGCATCCGCGTTCTCACGACTGTTATTAAGTGGAAAAGCCACGCGAACAATCTCTTCTGTAGCCGCATCCGGCTAAAAATTCTTCGAGAAATCTGAGACACCCTTGATTGGGGTGAGTGCGCGCCTCCAAGGGTACTTGGCACGATCGGCGCCGGAAACGTGCAACGCGACGTGAGACGATAACACACAATTGGTAAGATAGCGTTGTAGACAGTTTGTATTCAGGACATAGAGGCGAGTGAAAATGGAGGAAGCGGGTACTAAGGGTATCACTAGCGTAACTGTGTTGCCCTAGTTACAATGCACCCAAGGGTAGGTCACACCAGTCGGTCGCCAGCAGGGCATCGAGGTCGCGCTCGATCGCGGACCAGGTCTGAGCCACCTGCATGTGGTAGTAGCTCTCAGTGTTCGCAAGATCAATCAGCACCGCACGCAAGTCAGATTCCTTCTGCTTATGGAAGATGCTAAGCTCGTTCATTAACGAAGCAGTCGTACGCTGCAAACGCTGCCAGCTTGGTGCAGATCGTAGTGACTTGGGAGCCAGAATCACGGCTGCGTTGCGCTTGCGTTCCGTATTCGCCCGCTGGCGCGTTTCTGCTGGATCCATCGGTACGGTCTCGGTTTGCAGGGAGTCGGAGCTAGCCAGCTCTTTTTGCTCTGCTGCGGCATACTCATTTGCCAACTTCAGAGCCGCCTGGCGAGCCTCAGTGATCTCTGAGGTGAGGTCAGGAAGTGGGACCTTTTGTTCCAGTTCGTACTCCACTTGAGTGATATATGGTAATCGACGCAAGAGTGCTTCACGGCAGATTTGAGTAGTCTTGATATAATAGGAGACTGGTTCAGAGCCAAACGCTTGCATTCGACGGCAGATCTCCGTAACCTGGGGTGCCAACACACGCGAGAAGTGCTGACCCCAAAGAGTCAATGCAGGTCCCAGAAGGTTCTCAAGATCTGTGACTTCTGTCACAGCTGTGCGAGCTGGATCGCACTGTAGAAGCGCCTGTGCACCTGCAGTGGTCTGCTGGACTGAATGAAGAAGCATTTTACGCCCCTGGCTTGCGGAGTCGCAGACACGAGTTACAAGTTCACCGAGGACCTGATACGTTCGCTCCTCGTCCATGCGTTGCTGCGCTAACTTGGTTTGCACAGACTCGAACTGCTCAAGGAGCTTGGCAAGCACACCAAGCGAGCTATATGACACCTCACATAGCGCATGGTCGGGAAGCATTGCAATGGCGCTTGCTACAGGAGTATTGAACATCTTAGTTCGCAACTTTGTCATCACAGAGGCATCAAGAGGCACTTCAAGGTCTTCCAAGAAGGTTTGATCGCCAATGAACTCACTTGGGACTTTGTGGGGCCCCAAAGGATAGAACATTCCACCTGCACAGTCCCGCTGGTACCGACCAGGTTCGCTTGCCTGCTGTCGCTGGTACTCTTGAACACTAACGCCTGCGTTGCGCTTGGCTTTTTTCTTACGATCCTCACTCTTGTCCGAAGCGTACTTCTTGAGATCTGAAAGCTTGGTGTCCTCGAGAACCAAGAACGCGTGGACGAGGAATGAGCGCGAGAACACCGGATGGCGAATCAGTCGATCCAGGAACCATTGTAGACCCTGGCGGCGCTGCTTGACGACCGCTTCATCAAACTTCTTCGTGGAGGTCTTCTCTGGGATCGGAGGTACCACGAGATGAGGGAATGCAGCCGTCAGGGTCTCATGCAGCCAGTCAAAGTCAGAATATCGTCTCCAGACGACAGCGATGTCACCGGCTTCCACAAGCTTGGCGAGCTTAGGAGTGCCAACTTCGCTACTATTGGAAGCGAATGGCATGGGACGCGCAGCAGGTCCAAAGTTACGGCAAACACGAATTGGATAGGAGTGGTGTCTGGAGAAGGTACCTCCACGGATTTCTGGGACACCAATCACGGCGACCACAAAACTGGGGGCGGCATACTCGCGTAAGAGTGCGATGCGATTCACGAGTGCTTGGTATTCGGGTGCAAGCGGATAACCATTCGCTTGCGCCTTTCTGGCTTCCTCCACAACAACCCTCGGAAGCTCAGGGATAGGGAAATAGATGCCATACGCGGTCGTGCTAAATGCATCCTCAAATGCGAGGGGTGAGCATGATGCAAGTGCTTGCTGAGACGCTGCGGAAAGCTGACCCGTTGGCTGCGTTGCGCTGCCATAGGCAGCGGCACGGCCTGCAGCGTTGGCCGCTGCTGCATTAGCGGCGGCCTGGTCGAAGCCCGCAGGGGTAACATCTGCATTCGATGGACTACTGACTTGAGCACCAAATGCAACTGCTGCAAGTGCTGTCGGATCGTAGTCGACTGCATATGGAAGAGCTGGAGTAGTCGAGGAAACTGCCGCGATAATGTCGTCCAACGCATGAATGTCTGCAATACCCTGCCTTACGAATGGGTGCTTCAGCAGATCGGCCGTGGTAGGTCGCTTAAGCGGGTCCTTTTGCAAGCATTGTGTCACGAAGTCGACGAATTCTGGGGACCAACCCTTGCAGGTAGGGTCGTAGTCCGGATCGATTTCACACGGATGGGGCGGCAGAGTGGGTGGCTCATGATCGACTGTGACTGCCATGACTTGGTAGGCATCGAGTTCTGCTCTGGGTGGGAGTCCGGTTGTCAACTCAATGGCAGAGATACCAAGCGACCAAATATCAGAGGCAAAGGATGCTTGGAAATCACGAATACATTCGGGACTCATCCAGTGAGGTGAGCCCGCTGCCACGGTGCTCGCAGCATCTAAAGCTGCGACAGCGCAAACTGATGGACCCACTGTGGTACTCACAGTTGGAAGACCACTACCCGATGCCAGTTCTCGAATATCCGAGGGTGGTATCGCAAGCTTACGTGCAACACCAAAATCAGCGAGACGAACGGCTCCATCTGTTCCGATAAGAATATTGCGACCCTTAATATCACGGTGGACTATCTGTCTTGAGGTGTGCAGGTAGTGCAAGCCTGCAACGGTGCTGCCAATGACATAAGCGATCTGTCGTTCATCCAAGGCATGACCAACCTTGTGCATGAGATCAATAACGCTTCCGAACTTACACCGTTCCATGAAAATCCACAAGTTATTGCTAGCATCAGGACCGTAGCATCCGAAATAGCTCACGACATTCTTGTGCCGGGACTGCTTCATCAATTCAAGCTCTTGTTTGTACGTGCTGGGATCGACAGGAAGTGGTACAGGAGTATTTGCACCTTGACTGGGGGACGGGGGTGGTGCTCCTGGGGTCTGCAGGGTAATGATCTTGCATGCGAGTTCGGCTCCCGTTGCAATATGAGTTGCCTCCATAACTCGGCCAAAGCTGCCCTGTCCAATACACTCGCCGAGCCTGAAGACGGATTCGATGCTCTGCCCGGCAGGCAAACTCCATTGGAAGTCTGAAGAAACGCCAACACGATGCTGGACGTTGAACGGTCGCGAGATATTGCTGTTATACTGTTTGAGCCAGGTCAGCATAGCAATCCATTGGCTGCATTCTGCATCGCTTTCGCACTCCAGCTCGAGAGAGCTCTCATTGTTGAATTCGATGAGAATGGTGCGCGCCTTGCCTTCCTTGTATCCTACTCCCAATATACTCGACGCAGGAACAAACTGCGCAGACTTGTCATCAATGCTTTTGCCCCACTTAAGCGTGTCTAGCATCGGTGTGACCCACACGAACTTAGCACGAGAGAAAAGGCCCGAGCCGCCGAAGCGATGACCGCTCAAAAGCTGCTGGACGAACTCGGGTGAGGTGTCCTGAACAGACTCCCGGGGAGCATTCGCCAACAGCTTTGTCGGATCAAGCGTAGGGACGGACATGAGAGGCTCCAGACTTGGTTTACGGGTGGATTCTGATCCACTAAACGCAACGTGATGAGTTTCTCACTCAGGGTTCAGAGTGAGAAAACCGAGGTTTTCTCAGATGCCTGTGGGTGAGTACGGGAGATGAGGGTCAAGGACATATTAGGGGTGAGTATGACTCCGTTGACGATAGGAGAAGGCTAGTGACTCCACTGGGGCGTTCACACCGGCGTGAAGAGGAAATTGAAACGAAGCAAATATCTGTGGAGTCGAGTTTGGGTGCGTTTTTCACCTAGGACAGTAGTGGTTCAACACTATAGCAGAGTTACCTCAATTGAAACGCATGATATAAACTGTCTTTTGAGTGCAAATACGCTCGACACCAACTCAGTCCCGCAAAATACACACATTTACAATGTAACTTGCTCGCTCGAAAAGTAATTCGACACCCCTGGGTGCGGACAGGCGACTTGAGACACGTCGAAACCACCCACGATACGTGTCCTAGGCGACACACACACATCAAATGCGCACACAAACAACTCATAGGCGCAACCAATACTCGCTGCAGATACATGTTACCTGGTATTCACATGGATTTAATGTCCCCGTACTCTTGCATTGCACGTACAGTTCAGCTCTCAGTGCCACTACTCAAGTCAGGCTACCGTAGAAATTACCAGGCGCGGGAGTGGAAGTTGCAGTCCCAGCGCATATCTTTGACGTTTATGATCAAAGACAAACCACTGTTGCAGCGCATTTGTCTCTGTTTTGGGGCCTTTGATGTAGCGAGCATCGTCTGGAGACTGCCGCTAGTCTCAATGCTTGGACAGACGATGCGGATCGAGTACGAGCTCACGATCGTTAATTTCAGCTTTCCGATTAACCACAAGGTTAAGCAAATAAGGTTCAGTCTTCTACTGATGGCGACGTCAGGTTCGCTTATCGCCACGCTGCTGCTGCGACCTCACCATGCCCTCTTCCCATCTTCTCATCACAACAACACGCCAATCAGATAAAGTCCTCTCTCTTCTCCACTACTTAGGCAGCGTGAGTGAGCCAGGTTACGATACAAATAAACGAAGTCATTAAGCTCTTGCTTGCATTGGTTTTTAATTGGTTTTCATGTTTTGTCCCACTGCCAGGAAGCTGGGCTGAGCCGGATCTTCCTAAGCGCATTCTTCTTATTCTCAGCTTCCTTCTTCTTCATGATGCAATGTAGTTACATTCCGCAGGTTTCTTCAGATCTTCTTGCAGATCTTCCGCGCTCAATCCTTGCGTGAGTGATTTGGCTGGGTGTTGATGTGGTTGCTGCTGGTTATGCTCAACGAAGAAGTAAGTCTTACGACTCCATTCGTTGACTGTAAACACATGTGGCACAAAAGACACTTTTTCGTGTTGTACTTACAGGACGACTGGTGGGATGGTGTGAATGATTGCAGCTTTGGTGATCTAGTGACCGAGACTGAATGAATGACTCACGTATGTAGTACCTTCCTCATGTAGTACGGCGCGTTGTTGTCGTTATCGTCGTCGCTATCTAACTAACGAATAAACGAATTAACTAACTAACTAGCAAACGTTCACGCTTAGAGGGAAGGGAACTGAGTGCGCTTGCGGTAAGGAGCAGAGCTCTCTGCGGGAGCAGCAGCGGGGGCAGGAGCAGAGCCAATAACAGCGGAGAAGGCAGCGAGGTCGACAACCTTCTTGCCGGACTTCTTGGTAGCAATGAGGCGAGCAGCACCATTGCTCTCCTCCTGCTTGCCACTCTTAGTGCCACCGATGTTCTTGCCGGCGTGAATAACAGCACCGGGCTTGACAGCATCGGAGACGATAGCAGCACGGGGAGCCTTGACATCGCCCTGAACGGCGTTAGCCTGGCGGAGCTTCATGGCATCCTCGAAAGTGAAGATGGGTTCGGGTTCAGGCTCAGGGGCAGCAGGTGCCTTGACCTCCTCGGTAGCAGCACCCTCAGCAGCAGGGGTCTCAACCTCAGGAGCGGGGGTCACGGAGTCAAGAGGAGTGGTGTCCTTTGCAGAGCCCCAAGCGAACGCACCAGCACCACCCTTGCGAACAGAGCGGTCGCGGCCAGTGCCCGAGTGGCGCTCGAACTCGCGCTTAGGAGGGCGGTGGCCGGTGTTCTGCTCAGAGCCACGGGGGCCACGGATAGTGCGGGAAGCCTTAGCGCCGCCCTGCTGACCCTTGGGCTTGGCACTGTCCTGGCCAGGTGCAGGCTGAGCCTTGGGGACCTTGGTCTGCTCCTGGACCTGCTTCTTCTTGGGAGCCGCCTTGGGAGCGGTCTCACCGTCGTCGGCGAAGAGTGCGCTGAAGGACTTGGAGGACATGTTGTCGTGAACGGATGACAGACACGAGTGTCTAGGATGTGACGGGGGAGTGGGCAAAACGACGTATAATGAGGTACTATCAAGTTTCGATGGGGAAATTCACTACCTATTACTCACCACACACGATATATAGCTTCGTAAACAAGTTAGATTCGACCTCACGATACCGTGCCAAGTACACTTCTCCACGCCATTGGGGTCTACCTCTCTAAGCGGCTCTCGCGCAAACCTAAGCTTGCGACGTCCTGGGAGACGCTGTACCAGGATTCGTGGTACATACAGGGATATATCCCGTGTGTGGGTTAGGAAACCGGGCAAATATCACGATTCGAGGTGGAGTTTCCACTCAAGGCTCGGCATGATGGGATAAAAAGTGTAAATTATGTGGGCATGGGGGATGAATACGGAAGTAGACCGATTTCATCCCAGTAGAGCCATGAGACGCGCATCGAGTTGAGCTATTAATAATGCTACTCACTCGCGGCAACCCGCCCAAAATCACCCGAAACATGGTTTTTCGAACATGCCGTGACACCTTCCATTTCCTGCCTTTCGGTGGGATATTCCTGCACCCCCGAGTGCGGGATGCTCGAATGGCACAGCTTCCCAGGCTAATCTAGCCGGATACGGCTAAAACGGACCTACCTTTTATCTTCAACGCAAGTGAGATATGTACACAATCCACTCTCGTGCTGGGTATCAACCGTTAGTACGCGCCAACGCTCCTCTCTCTGCATATAAATATGCTCGGTTATCTTTTTAGAATTTTCCACGTGCATCGTAGATCCAGAATGCATGTCCTGCCAGATCGTGGACACTGCGGCACCGTATTCCGTCACCCCTGGGCCTGACGAGGCCTGCAGAGAAAGATTCGGGCGAAAAATCTCGCGAGCACGAGGGCATGTTTGGAGGCGGAAATCTCGGCCTTGGGTGCGTGTGGAACAAGGCAGACTGGTTTGTCGCGTGGATCATTCCGCGAAACACAGCATGCAATGCGATATAACGTGGGAATGAGTGCGGAAACGTGTGACAACCCACCGCAAACTCCCACGCGATGGAAGAATTCGAACTCTCGACCCGCTTTTACTATCAGTATATACGTCGGTCCTACCTAATTCGCGTGAATAACCAGTCCGGATGAATTGAATCTTGGTTTCTCACCTGATCAATTGCTCTTCCGTCCTCCTCCATAGGGTTTAGCACAGAACATGAAGCCTGCAATTGTTCTCGATAATGGCACTGGGTACGTATCTACGACTTTGGAGGGCTCGTTTGGTGAGTCGGCCAGCGGTTGACACTTGGAGTCACTCGCAATAGGTGGCTCGCGTACTAATGAACTATCCTCGTTGCTCACTCTCCTTTCGTTATATTCATCCCATCCAAACGACACTAAAGTTTCACCAAGCTGGGCTTCGCAGGTAACCTCGAACCCAACGCTTTGATCCCCACATTCATCGCGACGCGTGCTGCGAACTCCACATCGGCTGCATACCGTGATGCGGAAGACCTCGACTTCTTCATTGGTGAGGAGGCGCAGATTCCTCGCCACGACTACAACGTTGATTTCCCCATCCGAGAGGGTATCGTCTCGAACTGGTCCAACATGGAGAAGTACTTGCAGCGCTGCGTGTTCCAGCAGTTGCGCGTCGACCCCGAGGACCACTATTTCTTGATGACTGAGCCTCCGCTCAACACTCCAGAGAACCGTGAGTATCTCGCTGAGATCATGTTCGAGACTTTCAATGTGCCCGGTCTCAACATTGCTGTCCAGGCCGTCTTGGCTCTTTATGCTTCCATGCTCAACGTCAAGAAGAGTGAGGGCAGTGAAATCACTGGTACTGTTATCGACTCTGGTGATGGTGTCACTCATATTGTTCCAGTTGTTTCCGGTTTCGTCATCGGATCTTGCATTCGTCACATTCCGCTCGCTGGTCGTACCGTCACTAACTTCATCGTCGACCAGCTTCGTTCCCGAAACGAGCCCGTGCCTGCTGACCAGATCTTGAACGTTGCTCGTGCCATCAAGGAGCAGTATTGCTATGTCTGCCCTGATCTTGTCAAGGAGTACAACAAGTACGACGCTAACCCTGAAAAGCACTTTGCCAAGTACACCGGTGAGAGCACAACCGGCCCCTTCACCGTCGATGTTGGTTACGAGCGCTTCCTTGGTCCCGAACTCTTCTTCAACCCAGAGATCTTCACCTCTGACTTCACCACGCCTCTTCCTGACGTCGTCGATGGTGTCATCCAGGCCTGCCCCATCGACACTCGAGCCAAGCTGTACAACTACATTACTCTTTCGGGAGGTTCTACTCTCTTCCGCAACTTCACCAAGCGCATTGAGCGTGATGTCCGCTTGCGCGTCAAGGAGCGATACGACTACATGTGCTCCCAGTACCCCGATGCGGACACCAAGATGCTTGAGGTCAACGTCGTAACCCACCCCTTCCAGCGATTCGCAGTTTGGTTCGGTGGTTCCATGCTCGCTATGCAGCCCGAATCCTACACAATCTTCCACACACGAGAGGCATATCTGGAGTACGGTCCACGCATTGCTCGTACCAACGTTGTATTTAATAGCCTATAAAGTGACGAGCAAGGTGTTCTATTCTTTGTCAGTGAAACGGTTAGCATTTCACCCATCGCTTTGAAGTATTCCTTCGTATCTTCACCCCCCTCCTCCTAAGGGGCGCGAGCTCTTCCGTACTAACCGCGAACATCGCGTTCTCTTATTCCACAATGCATGTCGAATGACTGTTCGAGCGCACAGTAGTCCGACGTTTCGTACATTGAGTGTATACCATGAATCTACTACAATCACTGCTTATTCTCCATTTATCCCTTCGGAATCTTGGCGATACAGCCGGTGCGTGATATGATGCAAACGTTTTTGCTTTGCCGTATACGAGTAACAAACACAGCTCCCGCACCATACCACTGGACCAAGACAAGAAGAATACAAAAACATGAAACTTTGTAAGACTAAGCTTTATTTACACATGGCTGCCGACTCACTTGTTCATTTCAGAATCACCCAGATCGACATGAAAACCTGGTTAGCCTTCATACTTCTGCGGTTGGGCTCGGATCATCTTTTCCTCTTGTTCAAGTTCTAGAGCACGCTTGACCTGCTTAAACTTCTCACTGAACGGTAGCTCCGTAGGGTTTGAGAGGTCTCGAATACGCTGTCTGTACTCATTAAATCTACGAAGGGTGTCAGGAGTGAGCGGACCCGGTCGTGGCGGATTGACAAGGCTACCGGTATGCAATGGCTGCTTTCTCATGAAGATAACATTGCTGACCGAAGAAATGTCCGCCAAAGACCAGTACTTGGCAATTGTTTGTTGAAACTCTTCAACGTCATGAATTACTGAGTGGGCGATCCTTTTCTCTGGGTGATAACTGTTTGTTGCCGCGTTTCCGGACTGCATTTTGGTGAATGCCCACAGCCATGCGGCGGGAGGGAGATAGGACTCCTTGCCGCTGCCATGAAGAGGCCGTCCGAGCAGGGCCTGAGCCAGGAATATAGGGAAGGGTTTGCTTTGAACAAATGCAATCAGTGGGTAAAGTACAGCAACAGGAATGGAAAAATTCAGCACAGGTAACAACGTTTTGACTAATGTATCGGGTATGTGTAATGCGTCGTCAGCATCTGTTCGTGCCTGGTGTGACCGACTGCTGTCAGTCGGAACATGCTCTTGAATGAAATACAAGTTTGGAGGGAACAGCTCACCGTGATGAAACGAATTGCAGGTTACCAGACCCAGAAGCGTTCCTCTATCGACATCAAATACTCCACCACCGCTGTTGCCACTGTACACTGTCGCATCGGTCTGAAGCATAATGGCGACTTGGAAGATGGTTTCAGAATGCGAACGAGGTCTGACCCCTACTTCCTCAGGCGCAGGCAGCTTCGCTGACTTTGCAACTACACGTGTAACTATTCCACGCGTGATGGATGGCCGTATGGGGACTGTAGGGCAGAACAGAGGATGACCAATGACACAGATGTTCGTGCCAGGGTCCAGTCCTGACCACATGCTATGCACCGATGCCAAATCTGGCAGTTTCGCCGCGCACAGTGCGTGCCTTGTTGGCAGATCGAGTTTCAGAAGCGCAACATCGACAATACCACTGCTAATGTATACTAGATTCGCATCGAAGTAAAGGGTGTTCGATGTATCTGGATGAGAAGTACCTCCGGGCGATCGCCAGACTTGTGCATGAGCTTGGGGAGAGTATCGGTCCCTTCTTGGCGCTGGTGGCGCAGAGTACCATGCTTCAGGATCTATCCGCACCTGAATCTTCGCGTGATTCCTCAATTCAGGCGAAAACAATCTTTGAAGCTCGGGATTCCCCAACCAGTTGATGAAGTCGCTAATTGATGACACATTTTCAGGTGGCATTCCATGGGATTTTTGGGGTGAATGCGGCTCGCCAGTGTGACCGTCCGATCGTTGTGGCAATTGTGTTTTGATCAGAGGGCGGATCAGGTGGGCTGATGTGAGGATATAGCCGTTGCTCGAGATGACCACACCGGCGGCCCAGCTTCCTTGCGCTCGGATCACTACAACGCTGCGCCGTAGCTGCAATGCACTGTGCCTACCAAAGGATGACAAGGTACCAACGGAGCGAAGTGTTTCAGAAGCACGGGACCCTACACTCTGCCCGGCCCCGGTGTCCTGCCGAAATATCGAGCTGCTATGGTTAGCCGCTTGTGTGCCTTCAGCGCCTCGCATCGTCCCTGAGAAGAACTGACTAGCGAATCGACTTGCTCTTGCAAGGGCATGTTGCTGGATAGGCGAAGACAAAGACGACAACGATGTAGGAGCGGACGCAGCAAGTAGTGACAAATGCATCCTAGGCGAGTAATTATGGGAGTGCCCATTCCTCTCTGTCTCATCCATCGCGTGGGCATGCTCTCGAATCTCGGCTTCACATAATGCGATAATTGAAGTCAACCACTGCGCAAGCGCGGGGGCAGTAATGACCAAGTTAATATGTGCACCAAATGAGGGTGTTGTGAGCAAAGCGCTCACCGGAGCCTGATTGGTTTCTTCTATCGCTTGTCGATTCGCGCTGCGATTCCACTCATTCAGTTTCGCATTCAAAGCCGCCTGTTGATTTTCATACTTCCGCAGGTATTGGGCTAGCGCAGGTTGACTTGGATCCACAGCCGGCCCAGATGCCGGGGTGTGCTCTGAATTACCTGCTTCTCGCAGTGCATTGTAAGGCAAGACTCGAGTAGACCACCCACACTCGCACAATGGCAACGTAACCATGCCGACAAATATTCCATCATGAGTATACATGGCACCTCCTTCCATGCCTGGCAAACATCGCCCGTCGATGATATACAGCGCGGGCGTTTCGTGGAGACGCCCAGACTCGGGATCAGGTAGCGCATGGACTGGTCGAACGATTCCAATCGCATTCGTTATCGAGGCCTTTGATACACTTCGGTGGAATGTGACCGGTAGCAGCGTGCCATAGGGCGTGCTTACTACATACAGGCCCCGCTCGAAGACCCACTCGGCACCGCTGGGCCGAAGAATCTGCTCAGCAGGGTTGAAATATGGCCTTTGGGCATGATACATAGAGCTTCGGTGTCGGGAAGCTCTTCTAGTCTCGTACGTCGTTGCAGCGGATGAAAAATTGGGGATATGCCATCGCTTAGCGCCAGTAGATGTGTGGAGATACAATCTCGATTGTGTGATGGCGAATGTGTCGGTTCCACCACCCTTGGTTAGTGTGGCCTGACATTCAATGCGCAGATCAGGCACAAATAAAAGGGCGAGCTTTGCGGCATCGTCTGGTGGAATGACCGACGCCCTGGAACCGATTACAGGCCACCCAGCTGACCAGTTGCCCGAGGAGCCAGAGAGAAGCATGCTGAGCGCCGGAGGGACAGCCTCGGCGATCCCCACTGCAACTACATATGCCTGGTGCCAGTCAAGGATGATGTCACCACGATTGCCTGTGAGACCAGCTTGCTCCTCCTGCTGCTGCTGTTGCTGTTCATTGTCAAGCTCTGGAGAGCCCTTCGGCTTCGGTGTAGTCGAGAGAGATTCTGGAAGCTCAGCTAGAACGTCAATGATCGTCTCGTCCTTGACCGGAGGGAAAAGCCACCTACTCGAGTAGTGCTCAAACGTTGCATTTGGCGAGGACGACCCAGGTGGGTCCTTCAAGAATGGGGCAATGGTGGTCGCCGCGGGGCATATGACGAAGGCACCCAGACATCCCTTACGACCGGCTTGCGCAAGGATCTCGGGTGGCATGCGTCGTCTGACGTAGCTATAGAGGCTAGGCAGCGCCTCAGGGTTGATGATTACGCCAGAAGTTCCAACGATAATGCGTCCAGGGTGGATCGGATCGCGGTTACAGATCCCAGCGCGGACGGCCCTGTTTCCAGCGGGGTCCACTGCCGATACACGCACCATGACGGTGGATGCGAGCATCGCCGTGAGCTCGCTGACCCCCAAAGTCGTGTGCATTCTGAGAAGTCGCTGTTTTGGAGTTAAACACCGATTTTAGCGTGGTTCATCCTGGATTCTGCGAGAATGGGCACCCTGATTATGATATATCAGGGGCAGTCAATTGAATGTACGTATTTGTAGAGCTCTGCAATGATTCGGTCGCTCAATACAGCTACTAGACTAAAGAAGAGAAATACTGGTTCTAGTGCTGCACTCGGCCGTGGTTTGTCCGTACCCTACGATGCCATTGGCCAAAGTGGCTGAGTATTAAGCTTTCACTGCTCTCGTCAATTTATTTAAGCGGTTCGCATGATGGCTCTGGACTTGGTCCATCAGAGATGCCTACAGCAGATCTGATTCCCCGCTCGACGACCGGCGCATTGGCGTAGCGTTCGGACGAGACCGAAGCCAGGGCTAGGCGACAATTGGAGACCCAATACAGACAAGAAATGCGATGTGAATTGAAGTAGAGCCGAAACCGCGCACAACCAGCATCTCTAGACTGCTGATGAGGCTGAGGCTTCACTGGATCCAAGGTGCACTCTCGGTGTTATAGGCACAGTTGACGATTATACGGTAAAGTTCCAATTCAGCACTACATGATGCGCGAAACGCAGTGAAATAAACTCTGCATGACTTGTAAGTTCCATCAAACGTATATCACGACAGGCCTGGAAGGTCGATGGGGCGCCATATGTGCGTTTGTGACCATGGTAACATTTGACTTGAGAGAGCCGACTTTCCGAGGATCCCATTTCGAATTCCCCGATCGATAGGGGGATTTCGGGATGGGGGTCGACGCAGCTGTGAGTCAGAGAGACTTTCCGGGGCGCTCCCCCGGCTATATATCTTTTTCGGGCCGAGTAGCAGCTCAAAGCGAAGTTGAGTTGAGACTCTTAGATGCCTAACAAGGATAGTCGGATGGGTAGTAGGGGATGATCGGCTACTCTCTGAGACTGACCAAAGGCAAACTAAGAAGCTGAGTATCGGATCAATTGGATGCCTAACATCCTGAACTGAATCTCACTAGGATCTAATGTATTATCCTCACATTCATCGTCTATAGCAAGAACAACAATGGCTGGCCGCGGTAAGGGTGGTAAGGGTCTTGGCAAGTCCGGTGCAAAGCGTCACCGCAAGGCCTCGACTACTAAGGATACTAACTTGGGCATCACTAAGCCCGCTATCCGACGTCTCGCACGTCGTGGTGGTGTCCGCCGTATCTCCGGTGAGATCTACAAGGAGGCTCGCTCTGTCCTCCGCCTCTTCCTCGATGGCATCATCCGCGATGCTGTCACCTACACTGAGCACTCCCGACGCAAGACCGTCTCGGCTCTTGATATCGTCTACTCGCTCAAGCGTGCTGGTAAGACCCTCTACGGTTTCGGTGGCTAAATTCGCATAACCATCGAGCTGGTGACGGTTCACCCCAGTGCAAGCAAGCTCAAACAGCAAACAAGCTTGGAGCGAGCGAAACTCAAAAAAAAACTCTTGGCGTTTATTAACGCCATCCTGACTAAACCAAAACCAAAGCAAGAAGTAAAGCGACTAGCAAATGGGTTGCTGGGCAAATGAGTGGTGCATGCCCAGCGCGCGCGCAAGGCATTGACAGCAAATACTGCTGGGAGGAATACAATTGAGCTCTCCTACCTGCATTGCTTTTGAGTACTGCATGCAAAGGCGACGCGTGCATTGTATTGCATTTTATACAGGAACCACACCGTGATTATACTTGTTTCAATTGTTCAGCAATCTGTGGCCCTTCATATCCATTTTCGATGCAACAGATATTCACCCGTTTGCTTTCGGAACTTGACACGCGCGCTTAGGCTGTGCCATTGCCCGCTCTCTCGTACTCATTCGCCTGACATGGCGCGTGGACAGTGAAGACGAGGCTGGAAATGAGGCTCCCATTGCATTTGCTGTCCTGGCTGCTGGCCGCGCTGGCATGTGCAACTGTGTTGTCTCAAGCTCCCTTGGCGCTGGCTCTAGGCGCGGTCCAGACTGAGAGCCCTGACGAGTCGACAACAAACATCACTCCGCCCCCGAACATTAGCTACGACGATAACAACATTGATAGCGGTGACAAGCGCGCCGCTTCCCCTGTCCAGCCTGGCAAGCTAAGGCACATTGAACCTGTTTCTAACTTGGTGGTACAGTTCGGCCGCCATGATAGCACATCTGGGTTTGACTCACTGTCGCAGAACAATGAGGACACACTCTATCTCGCGTTCGATGCATACGGACAGAGATTTGAGCTCACTCTCCACAAGACTCAGATCTTTGACGAGAATGGAGTCTACGTGGTCTCGAGCAAGGCTGGAGAACGTAGGATACGGCCAGGACGGAAGATCTACGCCACTGATTTAAGTTCATCGACGTCGACTAACCATGCCATTGGTGCAGCGACCCTTCATTCAGAAGGCCGAGTTGCTGCCATGTTTATGCGTGATGGCGAGCTGTATCAAGTAGAGCCATTGCACAGCTTGCCAAACGACGTGATGAGCAATTCCAAACGTAATCTTCTTCGCACAGCATCGCTTGCACGCGGTGGGGCTGGATACGTTGTCCATCGTTACTCCGATATCCAAGTTCTCGACGACAGTGGGCACCCTGCTTTCCTTTGTGGTGCGGTAGATCCACACAAGACAAAATCCTCTAGCCCGAGCACTTCGCAACACGATATCACACAAAGCTGGAAGTCGGACAATTCTCTTGTTTCAAACCCCGTTGTTCCGAGTCAAGTACACAGCAACATCCAGCTCCATCCTGTCGGAGTGATTAATCCGGCGCAGGACTCGTCCGGTGGTCGACTACAGCAAGAGCGAACCTCAGTGACGATGCCAGATGTCAGAGAGCGCATGCCTCAAATGCTGTCAATCAAACGCTGGGAGAATTGTATCATCAGCAATCCGGACAACCGTAGGAATTTGAGGATTGGAATAGCAGTTGATGCCTCACTTTATAAGCGCATGACACAAAGCATGGGAATGGATGAAGATTCTATCCTCGATCGCATCGGTGTGATCTTTGCACAAATCAACCAAGTCTATGTCGGCCAATTCAATGTTGCTTTCCGGATTGTATCAGTCCATATAATGCAGGACTATGGTCCAGGCAGTCGCTCAGAGCATTGGAATCCGACTAGCAGTACCTGCGAAGACATCTATGATATGCTGAGCTACTTCATGAGTTGGACCAATCGACCCGCAAACGCTGGACTGTGGCATCTACTCACTTCTTGCTATTCGTCAGGCACGGTAGGCTTGGCGCACATTGGTGCGATTGGCTTGCAAAAGTCCGGTACCGGTGTTTCGAGCATGTATAATTCCTGGACTAGCTTAACTTTCACCCTGACTCATGAGCTCGGCCATAACTTCAACGCATCCCACACCTTCGACCGAGGTGTGCCAGAGGGCAGTGGTGGCATCATGGATTATGGCACGGGTCGGCTTCCGTGGAGCGATCCTGACAATCCTGTCGAGATCGCTTTCCATGCAGTGAACAAGCCTGAGATTTGCTATCACCTGAATGCTGCACTCACAGGCACACAGAAAGTGCCTAATGGAGACTCTCGGGCCGCTCTGAGTGTAGTATGGGCAACCTCTGGGCATTTTTGCGGTGATGGCGTTGTCGATCCTGACGAGGAATGCGACACTGGAGGCGAAACAAGCCCATGCTGCACCAGCGATTGTAAGCTGACAGTAGGATCGGAGTGTGTTTCGGGTGAGTGTTGCGACCAATGCAAGATGAAAGTCGCGACGCCGTGCAATCAAAATCAAGGCTATTGCAGCGCTGGAGTCTGCGTTGATTCCCGATGCCTGTACTATGGATTCACGCCTTGTGGGCTTGCGGAAAGCAATCCTTGCGTTGAAATGTGCAGCTCTCCATCGATGAACTGCCGTTCGCTACTTCAGTTCACAAACGCACGAGCCGCTCTCGAGCACAAAACCATATGCCGTCGTGACCCAACCTCTGTCTGTGTTGTGAACGATCCGGAAACTGAGCGGAGTGTTGCATGCACTGCCGTCGAGTGGAGCATTGGAGAATGGAGTGAATGCACAGCTGAGTGTCCCTTAGGCTCCCAGACTCGCGAGGTTCTCTGCAAGGCTGGGGATGCCGTGATTATGGATGCTTTGTGTCCGGCCCCAAAGCCGGCAACCTCCCAAGCATGCGCATCCAGCGAATGCTACAAGTGGCATACCGGTGAGTTCTCTCCTTGTAGTCTTGGGTGCTGGGTCAACGCGTCGTCCGAGACGGGTGTACAGGTTCGTACTGTTGCATGTGTGAGTGTTGTCGACAACACGCCAGTTGAGGACTCGTGGTGCCAGACAGCCCGCCCTCCTTCACATCAGGAGTGTACCGCGAAGTATCAGTGTGGTACACCGGAGTACAAGTGCCGACCCACAACATCAACTAGCGATCTTGACTTCGAAGATTGCGCAGAGGCGTCAACATGGGATCCATGTGAGGTCGGCTGCGGCCAAACCGTACAATATCGTATCGTCGCATGCCGGCTCGGAGACGAAGATCTACCATTGTCTGCATGTACTAATCACGCCCCACCACCTCCGAGTGTCCAGGAATGCACTCGTACGGAGGGGGAGAGCTGCAAGGTTTATCACTGGCGTGCCAATGCATGGAACCATCTCTCATGCAACGCATGCGGTGGAAATCTACAAACTGACCAGAGAACTGTGACATGCATTGAGACGACGACCCAGGGGTCGTTGGAAGCTGACACTGAAGTTGACAGTGCTTTCTGTCCACCAGAGGTCTCACTTGCGATTCATGAGGTGTGCTATCCTCCTCCATGCACGACTTACGAGTACGTTTACGGCGATTTTGGTGGATGCTCGAAGACTTGCGGAGGAGGTGTTCGTGCCCGTTCAGTGCGATGTATTGAACGACCCACAGGAGTCGAAGTTGATTTAGCGCATTGTGCGGGTTCACCCCAAATTCAGGAGTCATGCAACGATTTCCCATGTGCTGGCATCGCTCCTGGAGGCCTTATTGGCACCACCCTTCCTTCACCAGACTCGGATTCCAATGCATTAGCTCTCAAAATCGTTGAGCCACTAGCGAGCGATAACTTTTTGTGGTACATTTCGCCCTGGTCAACTTGTTCTCAAGTATGTGGAGGTACTCGTACACGTACTGTTAAGTGCTATAAGGTCTCAGATCCATCAACGTTATACGAGTACACGAGTCCCGAATGTGCTGCACTCCCAGAGACGCCTGTCGCAACGGAGCCATGCAGCGAGCCTTATTCATGCTACTACTGGGCAGTCAGCGAGTTCGGTGCATGCAGTCAGACTTGCATAAGCAATAGCTCGGGCGAACTCGGTGTGATGACGCGCAGTGTCCAGTGCAAAAGCATAACGACGAATGACTCAGTCGATGACTCGTACTGCATCATGTACATGAAACCGCAGGCGAGTGCGCCGTGCAATCGATTCCCGTGCCCAAGATGGGTTCCTGAGCCTTGGGGAGAATGCTTGGCCAAGTGCGGGATTGGTGTCAGCCAGCGACAAGTTCTATGTAGGGAATATGGTGGTTCTGTTGTGCCAGATGATCATTGCACCGGTGACAAAAACGTATATCCAACGACTCGCGCGTGCAGGCGCCCGGATTGCCCTTACTGGACTGCGACTGAGTTCGGACCGTGCGAAGGAAATTGTGGAGAGGGCACTGAGCGCCGAGAACTTCAGTGCCGAATGGAGGTGGGGGGAAACGAGGTTGCAACAGGCTCAGTGCTTACAGCATTCTCCGAAGTCGCTGCACAGTCGATGTGTCTTAATGCCGTACCTGAGACCAAGCCACCTGCTACCCAACCATGCAGTGTGGGAACTCCGTGTGGCGAATATACATGGGCCTCTGGTGGATGGAGTAGTTGCGATAAGACCTGCGGAGGCGGTACCCAAACCCGCACAGTCAATTGTATTCTGACAATCACCGGCGACATCGTGAATTCTGAGCTCTGTAGCGGTCAACCGAAACCTAAGGAGTCACAAACATGCAATACTCACAGCTGCCAAGGTACTTGGTTCCACACTATTGATCCCGCATACGCACAGTGCTCTGTCGAATGTGGCTCGGGCGTGCTAGATACCCGTCCGATATGTGTTGACAACGATCTGAACGTCATTCCTGACTCACTTTGCCCGCTTGCAGACAAGTATATCCTTTGTCACCTTTCTGAAGACCTATGTGCATTAGGTGAGCAAGCTCGTGGGCGCTGTGTCAAGGCACCGCCTACAGGTGAGTATGCTCACCTCAACCTCACGGGAGGGCGTTGCGTTTGCGCTCAGGGCTGGTCCGGTCCTGGGTGCTCAGCACCTCCTGAAATCATGGACCTATACGCTTCTGCGGCCACTGTCCCATCGCGCGGCACTCTTCAGCTCTACTGGAAGTATGCTGGCCAGGCGAACACGACGACCCAGATCTATGTCGTGCCATATACACCAGGCGAGGTGTTGCCTACCATTCGTGGAACCCTTATTGGCAAGGTACCTGCAATTTATGAGACCTATACAGTTGTGCTTCCTCAAATGCCTGCAGTATCTTATGTCATCCGACTGTTGATCGCTCAGGATAGGTTCTGGGACACACCACCAATTAACATCGCATCGCCATGCGCCACTGAGTCGTGCGGGCCACACGGGACCTGCGATCCTAATAGTGGTAAATGCATCTGCCTAGCTGGTTACTCCGGTGATCGCTGCGAAACTGATATATGCGATTTTCTTCGCTGCCATGAAACCTTTGGCAGGTGTAATCCTGCCACTTCAACTTGTGACTGCACCTCAGGGTACTCTGGGGCGCAGTGCCGCGTGCCTCCAAACTGCCCTGCCAAAGACAAAGTCACGTGCCTCAACGGCGGTATCGCGAAGTCTTGCACCGAGTGTGAGTGTATCAACTCGTGGATCACATCAGGGAGTATCGCAGGAGCAGGCTGCGATCAATGCACATTGGTTTGCAATGCAGGCAAGGGGAAGGGCACGCCTGATTCAAAGTGCCAACGATGCAGATGCGATCCCGGATGGTACGACGCTTGTAAGTGCCCATATGTAGAAGCCAAGATGCTGATGGGTAATGTCGATCCGTATGTCGTCTCGAACCCTACTCATATCGCGTCCATGCTGAGGCAAGAGCTCGCGTATCTGTTTGATATGCCAATCACTAAGATTCAAGTGTCTGCTTCGTTGACGAAAAGGGGCAACATTCAACTTACGTTGCGTTTCGGCTCTGCTCACTGTGATGCAAGCTTCGATAATGATAACGTCTTCCTGAATGCGGCATCCGAGTCTATAAGGCAAAATGATTATGCAGGGCTTGATGCATCAGCCACCCTAGATAGCCAAGACGCCACTTCCCTCGCAACAATCGCAGCAACGCTCAGTGAGCTCTTCCAAGACCCTTATTCTGACCTCTACCGCGGTGCTGCATCACAGTACATCATAGTATCGGCTGGGCTAGGGCTTAGCAACCCTAACTGCAGTGATAATGACTGTCCTCAAAGTATTGGTGCAGGAGGCGTTGAAGAGTCGGAGCCGGATAAAAAGAATTTCATATGGAGCACTACGACTATTTCTGTTACCGTCGTTGTGAGCCTGATCGTCGTGGCACTTGTCATTGGTATTTGCAGAATAGTGCGCATTCGCCGCTCGGCTGCGTCAGAGTCACGAGCTGGCGAAAAAACTGCACTTGAGCTGGATGTCATGAAGTCAGACTCTCCAAGTCTAGTCGAGCTAGGGCTAAAGGACCCTAAATCTGGGCACGCTTATGAGGTCAAGTAACAACAGATACACAAAATTAGCTTGCGACCGATCGTGATATCGTCTGCATCCCAACTCCCAAGTCCTCAGCCGGCCCTTCAACGTCCCTCGCTGCTGCCAGGTGCTGGCCCGCCATCAGCGCGACATTCTTCATCGCCTCTCGCCGGTGGACATCCACCACCCCTTCAATCCACTGGTATCAATGCTCGACCGCCGCCAGTTCCCCCCACGATCTAGGCACCCGTGTTGTGCGGCCTGGTGCAGCTGCTTCGATTGCCCTCATGCGAGCTCCTCTTATTCTTCATGCTTGGGGCCTTTCCCGTCTGGAGACTCTTCATTTCTCCTCGCTCAGGTGGGCTCCAATTTGCATTTGCCCCCCTACGGCGGTTTCTTCGATGTATGTCTTCCACTGATATTACAATCCGAAAGCTTCTCGGTTCCATTATCTTAGTGTTTTTTATGCTCGATTGTTATTGCTCACGTCAAGGTAGACACATCTATCTTTCTCAGACGTGTCATCAAGGCGCACTAGTTCACGGCACACGATCCGGGTGTTCATTGATTCAACAGCCCGACTCCGCCATCTTAGTGCGTAATTCTCCATTAGCTTATTCTCTGTTGCTGCAGAGTAATGTTTTTGACGACATTACATCCCTAGCATCATAAACCTCAGACAATACACCTGATTTGCACCATCTTTGCTCTTTAGGATGCTGCGATTAGCATGCATCTATTCTCCTTGCATGCTGAATGCCAGCGCCTTAGCCATGCTAACACCAGAACTCGAATTCAGGGCACAATTGCAACCTACTCCGCCAACACTGATTTTAACGTTTGATGCACATATCGCGTGGAGGCCCAAACTGTGCAGAACCAAACCCTCGGATCCGCAGTCCAGTTGAGAATCGAGGCCAGGATCGAGTCAAGCTTGCTCGTAGCAACACCAGATTCGTCGCTAGTCAGATGGAATTCATATAGTGGGGCACTTGGGGCGAGCAGGGCGAAGTACAGAAGCGGGACAAAGTAGGGGCCGTACTTGACGAACAACTGGTACTGCCAGCTTGACTGGAAGGCGTTCTGGGGGACTGACTTCGCGAGTTGGGCGAGCTCTTTTTCCTTCACAAGAATCTTTCGCCTCACGAGTGAGCACTGAGTGAAGGTATCCATCGTGTCTAGCGCTTTGGCCTGGTCCTTCAGATCGTTGATCTCCCTCATCATGGCTTCATACTCCAGGGTTTTCGAGTCTTTTCGGTAGAACAACGATGCGAGCCTCGTAGCGAGGTAGTGCTTGTAGACATACAACGCTACAGCAAGGACGCACGCTACTATCGTGCTCTGGACAGCGTGGACCGTCAGCAACATCGTATTCTACAGTGTGTGGTTTTCTTGTCACTGAGCTCTTGAGTCGATGGGATGCAGATACGAACCAAGGTCTTAAGTGCCACGACTGTTGGGCTGCATACAGGTACCTATATGCTGGAAAGTCGTAAATCCACTGAAATCTTCTGTCTCAGCTATGTGGATCCTTCACCTGTGCTTAATGGACACTGGCCTGTGAGCCAAGCTGGCCGGAATTTGCATACTCCACGTTCAGGGGAGTTATCAGCAAATTAATACCGTAATTGTGGGACCTATTAGCTTCACTGCATACTTATCTAATTTTCATAATATTCTGTAAATATGAGCCTACACCATAACGTCGCATATTTCCCCAACCGAAAACATGTGATCCCGAAAATCTCCTATCGACCCCCCTCGCGGCGGAACAGGACCCGAAGGGCCCCGACGGAGAAAATGGGTACATGTACAAATTGTGCGGGGTTGAGAACCTCGACGAAATCGAATCAATCGATTGAACATTAGACAAAATGTCCACTGCTCGCAAGGCACCTGTTGCATCCAAGACTCCTTCCAAGACCCCTGCTGAGAAGAAGAAGGGCCGCAAGGGTAAGAAGCGCACTGAGTCTTACTCTTCCTACATCTTCAAGGTCTTGAAGCAGATCCACCCTGAGACCGGTATCTCCAAGCGCTCCATGTCCATCATGAACTCGTTCATCAACGACATCTTCGAGAAGATCGCTACTGAGGCCGGCCGCCTTGTCCGCTACAACAAGAAGGCTACTCTCTCTTCCCGTGAGATCCAGACTGCTGTCCGCCTCGTCCTCCCTGGTGAGCTCGCTCGCCACGCTGTCAACGAGGGTACTCAGGCTTCCGCTAAGGCTGCTTCTGCTTCCAAGAACTAAATTCGCTCTACGAGTTTGGTATGAAGCAAGCCGTCTGAGTAAACAGCAGACACAAAACCTAAAATCCTTTCAAAACAATTCGGCGTTAATTAACGCCATCCTAACACCAACAAGCATAGTACCAATAGAACACTAGTCGTTGACGGGGCTGAGTAGCCCAAACGGCCGACGGTAGAGGTGAGCATAAACATAGTGGTTATTTTACGGCCAACGTGACTGTGTGTGCATGGGTAGGACATGGTGCGATGCACGTGTCATCCTGTGGTGCTGAAAGATGAGTGCAGGTCTGACAAAACACAGACAATACTTGGTAATTTCTTAAGTTGAGTTGTTCTCGAACTTAGAATATCATCCACCCGCAGCAAATTCTCGCCCGCTCCCACACATTCCTCGCTTCGTGCAACACTCGTTATGGACGTGTGTTGCGCAAACCAACGCAACTCATCGACAGTCGAAGCTATCCTGATGCTGTATTAATAGTCATTTTACTCACGCAGCATGTTCTACTACACTCTATCCTTTAGGCGTCCAGGACAGAGCGCTGCTCTCGACTCGCGATCATCCTCAGATCTCACGGCTGTTGACCAGCCGCAATCGCCACAAACAATTTGTATTGACAATCAGACGTGGTACAGGTGCGCGCGGCTCTACTAAAGTCTAGACCATACTCCCTGGCCTGGGAACAAGGCGTACCGCACGGACTGACCAGGCTTATCAGATGAGGAGCAGCAAAGCGGGCACGCAACGAAGTACGGTTCGAAGGGCAAGGCGCAGGGCTGTCGTGCCAGACACGGATTACGAATGCGATGCTGATTCAGAGTCGGGCGAGATGACTGCCTTGGCCACGACCACCAAGAAGTCTACGAAGTCCGCCAAGCAGAAAGCTTCAACAACACCAGCATCATCAACACCAGCATCATCATCCAGCAGCTCAACCACAACTGCACCACCCACGCCAAAAGAGGTCAGCTTCCCATGCACTTCGCCGCTGGTTAAAGCATTTGCGCCAATCACAAAAGTAATTCACTTCGATGGTCCCACAGATACTCCCAGTCCGTCCATCGGTGAGATCGTTGTATTCGAGTATTCATGCCATGTTATCGAGGAAGGGGACGAGTTACACGACCTTCTGGCTTCTGGACTCGAGGCCGGCGACTTTGACATGAGCTGGGCTGATAGTGGGGATTCTTCAGCTACAAATAATATTAGTGGTAGTGCCAGTAGCAGTAGCAGTAGCAGTAGCAGTAGCAGTAGCAGTAGCAGTAGCAGTAGCAGTAGCAGTAGCAGTAGCAGTAGCAGTAGCAGTAGCAGTAGCAGTAGCAGTAGCAGTAGCAGT
>Ga0180217_1000275_pt1 | contig 95143 bp, 82 predicted proteins | sample eDN3rd37CBELigOP_FD_128521 | JGI IMG/M metagenome (GOLD analysis project Ga0180217, IMG submission 128521) | Enriched Organic Plus compost microbial communities from Emeryville, California, USA - eDNA 3rd pass 37_C BE-Lig OP (version 2) (version 2) ...
CATCAACCCGTGCGACACCGCGCGGTTTGTTCGGCAGCAAAAGCTTAATCAGCGCCCATTCCGCATCGCTCAGGTCGAACCGTGCCATCTCACCCTCCTGGTTACGGAAAATGAATCACTGTTCGTCCTTCAGTCCTATCCCCTTTATGAGTACAGAGCCTAATCCAGCTTCTGGCCGAGTTCACCGGCAAGGTCTTGGATGAACTGCCATGCCACGCGGCCGGACCGGGCGCCGCGCGTGATCGCCCAGGCGAGCGCTCGCGCCCGCAAATTCTCCGGCGCGATCTTCAGGCCGTAATGGGCGACATAGCCGTTCACCATCGCCAGATAGTCGTCCTGGTTGCAATTGTGGAAGCCCAGCCACAGGCCGAAACGGTCCGACAGCGAAACCTTCTCCTCCACCGCCTCGCCGGGGTTGATCGCGGTGCCGCGCTCATTGTCCACCAGGTCACGCGGCATCAGATGGCGGCGGTTGGACGAGGCATAGAAGATCACATTGTCCGGCCGCCCCTCCAGGCCGCCTTCCAGCGCCGCCTTGAGCGACTTGTAGCTAGTGTCGTCCTTGTCGAAGGAGAGGTCGTCGCAATAGAGCAGGAAGCGGCGCGAGGAGGCGCGCAGGATGCGCAGCAACTGGGGCAGGGTGGCGATGTCCTCGCGGTGCACCTCCACCAGCACCAGCTTGTCGGCGCGCCCGTGATTGACCTCGGCATGGACGGCCTTGATCAGCGAGCTCTTGCCCATGCCGCGCGCGCCCCACAGAAGCGCGTTGTTGGCGGGCAGGCCGCCGGCGAAGCGGGCGGTGTTGGCGAAGAGCGTGTCGCGCTGCGGCTCGATGCCCTTGAGCAGCGACAGGGGCACGCGCGCCACCTGGGGCACCGCCACCAGCCCCCCGCCCGCAGGCTCCCAGACGAAGGCCTCGCCCGTATCGGCGGCCGCCAGCCCTGCAACCGGGGGTGGGGAGAGCCGCTCCAGCGCCGCCGCGATGCGCGCCAGAAGCTGCGCCGTGTCGCCATCCGTGCCGGATTTTCCCGCCTGATCCATCCTAACCCCTTGATTTCACGCGGTTGCAAACGCGAATACCGCCGCTATAGTCGCCGCCGGTCGCGCCCCGCGCCAGCCTTCCCGGAAGAATAACAGCCATGAACGATCCGACCCTTTCCATGTTCCTGCCGCTGATCGCCATGTTCGCGATCTTCTACTTTCTGGTCTGGCGGCCGCAAAGCCAGCGCGCCAAGCAGTTGCGCAACCTGGTCAACAACCTCAAGCGCGGCGACACGGTGATCACCGCGGGCGGCATCCTGGGCAAGGTCGCCAAGACCAGCGGCGAGAATGAGCCGGAAATCCTGGTCGAGATCGCCGACAATGTCGAAGCCCGCATCCTGAAGTCCGCCATCACCGATGTCCGCACCAAGGCGGACGCTGCCGCCAAGGCCTGATCCGGTGCTGCAGATCCCCGCCTGGTGGCGCTACACCACCCTTCTGATCCTGGCGGTGGGCTTCCTTGTGGCGCTGCCCAATGCCCTGCCGGAACATCTGCGCCAGCGGCTGCCCTCCTGGCTGCCCAACCAGGCGGTGACGCTGGGCCTGGACCTGCAGGGCGGCTCCTATCTGCTTCTGGAAGTGGACCTGCCCGCGGTACAGCGCGACCGCGCCGAGGCGCTGATGGGCGATATCGGCGCCGCCCTGCGCCGCGCCGGGATCGGCATCAGCGGCCTGGAGACCTCCGGCACCGAGGTGCGCGTCACCATCAACGACACCGGCCGCTATGACGAGGCCAAGCGTCTGATCAACGACCTCAACCCGACGCTGGCGGTCTCGCTGGTGCCGGGCCAGCGCCAGTATGAGATGCTGGAGCCCGGCAATGGCCGCATCGTCCTGCGCCCCACCAACGCCTTCGCCGAGCAGACGCGCCAGCAGATTCTGCAGCAGTCGGTGGAGGTGGTGCGCCGCCGCATCGACGAGCTGGGCACGCGCGAACCCTCCATCGCCCCCCAGCTTCCCGACCGCATCGTGGTCGAGGTGCCGGGCCTGCAGGACCCCGCCCAGTTGAAGGAAATCCTGGGCAAGACCGCCAAGATGACCTTCCGCCTGGTGGACGAAGCCTCGACCCAGGAGCTGATGGCCAACCCCAGCTTCCGTCCGCCCATCGGCACCGAAATCCTGCCCGAGATGCCGGTCGCCGGCCAGTCCGGCACCAGCCGCGTCGTGGTCCAGCGCCGGGTCTCGATCTCCGGCGACCGGCTGGTGGATGCCAGCGTCGGCTTCGACAGCCGCACCGGCCAGCCCGCCGTCACCACCCGCTTCGACAGCGTCGGCAGCCGCCAGATGGCGGACATGACACGCGAGAATGTCGGCCGCCGCTTCGCCATCGTCCTGGACGACCAGGTCCTCTCCTGGCCCACCATCAACGAGCCGATCCTGGGCGGCTCGGCCCAGATCAGCGGCAGCTTCACCACCCAGAGCGCCACCAATCTGGCGGTGCTGCTGCGCGCCGGCGCGCTGCCCGCGCCCCTGCATGTGATCGAGGAGCGCACCGTCGGCGCCGAGCTGGGCGCCGATTCGGTGCGCGCGGGCATCATCGCCACCATCACCGGCTTAGGCCTGGTGCTGCTCTTCATGTTCCTGCGCTATGGCCTGTTCGGCATCTTCGCCAACATCGCGCTGACGCTGAACCTGATCCTTCTGATCGCGACCCTGACGCCGCTGGCCACGCTGACCCTGCCGGGCATCGCGGGCATCGTGCTGACCCTGGGCATGGCGATCGACGCCAATGTGCTGATCTTCGAGCGCATCAAGGAAGAATTGCGCAACGGCCGCGGCATCCTGGCGGCGATCGACCAGGGCTTCCACCGCGCCCGCGCCACCATCATGGACGCCAACGCCACCCACCTGATCGCCGCCCTGATCCTGTTCGAGCTGGGATCGGGCCCCATCCGCGGCTTCGCCGTGGCGCTGGGCCTTGGCATCATCACATCGTTCTTCACGGCGGTGTCGGTGACGCGGCTGATCGTGGTGACCTGGCTCAACATCGCCAAGCCCCGCAAGCTGGTGATCTAGCGGGCCGGGACAAGCCGGGAACTTTGGTCTAGGATCGTCCCCGTCGAATCTGGAGGGGGATCCAATGACGACATTCTTCGGCAATCTGCGTCTTGTGGTGATCGCGGGCTTCGTGCTGGCGGGCGGCCTGATCGCGCTGCATGCCTGCATGGGCGGCTATCTGGAATATGCCTTCTGGACGTTCGTGCTGCGCTGGCTGCATGTGCTGGCGGGCATCCTGTGGATCGGCCTGCTCTATTATTTCAACTTCGTGCAGATCCCGACCATGCCCAAGGTCCCGGCTGAGCTGAAGCCGGGCGTTTCCCGCTATATCGCGCCGGAGGCCCTGTTCTGGTTCCGCTGGGCGGCGATGACCACGCTGGTAGTCGGCATCCTCCTGGCCTGGATGAACGGCTATCTGGTCGAGGCTTATACGCTGGACGCGGCGGCAGGCTTCGCCAATCCCACCTTCGTGATGATCGGCATCGGCATGTGGCTGGCCACAATCATGTGGTTCAATGTCTGGTTCGTGATCTGGCCCAACCAGCAGAAGGCGCTGAACATCGGCGGCCGCTACGCCGACCTGCCCCAGCCGGAGAAGGACAAGGCGGCGCGGACGGCCATGATCTTCTCGCGCGTCAACACCATGCTGTCGGTGCCCATGCTGTTCTCGATGGTGGCGGCCTCGCACATCTGAGGCGGCCGGGCATCGGGCCGCCGGAGCGATCCGGCGGCCTCTTGCGTTTTCCCAAGGGATGGGTTCTGAGGGCGGCTTGGACGTTCTGACGATGGACCCCGCCCTCGCCAACAGCCTCGCCCGGTCGGTGCGCGCCGCCGATCCCGACCGCTATTTCTCGGCCCTGTTCGCGCCGGCGGGGATCAGGCCCCATCTCTTCGCCCTCTATGCCTTCAACCATGAGGTGGCGCGCATCGCCGAGACGGTGCGCGATCCCATGCTGGGGGCCATCCGCCTGGAATGGTGGCGCGAGACGGTGGAAGGCGCAGCCAGGGGCGCCCCCCGCAACCATGAGGTGGCGCGCGGTCTGGCGGCGCTGTTCACGGCGCACCGGCTGGAGCCGTCGCTGCTGGAGGGCATCATCGCGGCGCGCGGCTTCGATGCCAATGCCGAACGCTTTGCCGACTTCGCCGCGCTGGAGGCGCATCTGGACGCCACCGGCGGCGCCCTGATGCGCGCGGCCATCGCGGTGACGGGCGGCGATCCGGCGGTGGCGCGCCCGGCGGCGCTGGCCTATGGCCTGGCCGGGCTGCTGCGCTCGCTGCCCTTCCACAACAACCGCCACAAGCTCTATCTGCCGCTTGACCTGCTGGCGGCGCTGCGCATCACCCCGGAGGAGTTCTTCACGGCAAAGGACGATCCGCGCCCCGCCTCCGCCATCCGCCAGACGGCCTTGCGCGCCCGCGATCATTTCCTGGCGTCGCGCAATGGTCCGCGCCCGCGTCAGGCGCTGCCCGCCATCCTGCCCGCGGCGCTGGTGCCGGTTTACTTGCGCCGCCTCTCGAAGACGGGCGACGTCTCGATCCACCGGCGGCAGATGGCGCTGCTCACGGCGGCGATGAAGAAGCGGCTCTAGGCTTCAGGCGAGTCCGCTTTCGCCGGAGGCGCCGCGCACCTCGCCCGATTTGTGCTTGACGTCGCCATGGCTGATGCGACGGTACTCCTTGAGCTGCTCCAGCGCCACGGCGAAGGCGTCGTCCAGCACCGCATAGGCGTCGGTGTCGGCCTTCTTGTGGCCTTCATGCTTGAGCTCGCGGCTGACCACGATCTCCTTGCCCGGGACGCGGATCACGATATGCACATCGGGCTGGTTGCCGACCGCTTTCTGGCTTTTGTGCGGCATCTCGATGGAGACGCGGCAGCCGATAATATGGTCGTGGAATTTCTCCAGTTTGTCGATATGCGCCTGAACGGCGGCCTTCAGCGCGTCCGAAGGCTCGAGATTGTGGAAATGCAGTTCGAGCGGAGTGTCCATCAGTCTGCTTCTTTGGGTTCCTCTTTGGAAACGTAGGAACCTTCGCGGCGTTTCGCTAGGCCGCGTCGCGGTTTTTTTCGAGCCAGTCCCCCAGATCGGCAAGGGCGCGCTCCGCCATGGCCCGTTTGCGGTCCGCGCCCTTGATCTTACGGCGTCCGTCGGCGGGCAAATCGGGGAAAAGACCGAAATTGACATTCATGGGCTGGAAAGTGCGGGCATCGGCACCGCCGGTGATGTGCGACAGAAGCGCCCCGAAAGCGGTGGTGGCGGGCGGCGGCGCCTGCAACCGCCCCAACGCCTCGGCGGCGGCGAAGCGCCCGGCCAGAAGCCCGATGGCGGCGCTTTCGACATAGCCTTCCACGCCCGTCACCTGTCCCGCAAAGCGCAGATGCGGCCGCGATGTCAGGCGCAGTTGCGCATCCAGCAGCCGCGGCGAATTGATGAAGGTGTTGCGGTGCAGGCCGCCCAGCCGTGCGAACTCGGCATTCTCCAGTCCCGGAATGGTGCGGAAGATGCGGATCTGCTCGCCATGGCGCAGCTTGGTCTGGAAGCCCACCATATTCCACAGCGTGCCCAGCGCATTGTCCTGGCGCAACTGCACCACGGCGTAAGGCCGCCTGTCGCTGCGCGGGTCCTGCAGGCCCACCGGCTTCATCGGCCCGAAGCGCAGCGTGTCTTCGCCGCGTTCCGCCATCACCTCGATGGGCAGGCAGGCCTCGAAATAGGGCGTGGATTTCTCCCAGTCCTTGAAATCGGTCTTTTCGCCCGCGACCAGCGCCGCGACAAAGGCTTTGTACTGCGCCTCGTCCAGCGGCAGGTTGATATAATCGGCATCGCCGCCGCCCGGGCCCTTCTTGTCGTAGCGCGACTGCATCCAGGCGATGTCGAAATTGATCGAGTCCCGGTGCACGATGGGGGCGATGGCGTCGAAGAAGGCCAGGGACTCCTCGCCCGTGGCCTCCAGGATCGCCGCCGCCAGCGCTTCGGAGGTGAGGGGGCCGGTGGCGATCACGGCCAGGCCCGCTTCCGGCGGGGGCAGGGCGGTGACTTCCGCCCGCCGGATGGTGATTCGCGGATGGGCTTCCAGCGCCGCCGTCACCGCGCCGGAAAAGCCGTGCCGGTCCACCGCCAGCGCCCCGCCCGCCGGCAGCTTGTGGGCGTCGGCGCACCGCATGATCAGCGAATCGGCCCGGCGCATTTCCTCATGCAGCAGGCCGACGGCGTTGTTCTGCCAGTCGTCGGAGCGGAAGGAGTTGGAGCAGACCAGCTCGGCCAGCGCCTCGGTCTGGTGGGCGAAGGTGGGGCGGATGGGCCGCATCTCGTGCAGCACGACTTCGGCCCCCGCCTGGGCGGCCTGGAAGGCGGCTTCGGAGCCCGCAAGGCCGCCGCCGATGATGTGGATGGGTCGCATGGCCGGGCTTTAGCAGGGAAGCGGCCCGGCCGTCACCTGACTAAATTCCTATTCGTGCCGGAAACGCGTTCTTCACGCCACAGCGTCATAATCACGACACGGATCGGATGACATTTGCGGAGGCGCGCTTATAGTCGCGCGAAGCACAGAGAGAAGAAATGACCGAAGATCGCAAGGGAGTCAGTCTCGTCCACCTCGCCATCGGCGCCGGCGTGATCGCCGTGGCTGCCGTCGGCGTCGCCGCCCTGGTGCCGCGCCGCCGCTGGGCCATGGCGGGTGACGCCATCAACGATGCGGTGAAGGGCGCCCTGGAATGTTCCGCCATCGCCGGGATCGGCGCCTGGCTGGGGTCCCTGCTGCAGGAAAGCCCGCGCGCGCCGCAGTTCAACGATCTGCGTCCCTACGACGAATTCTGAGTGCGCCCGCTTCCCGTCATCGCGACCATCCGCGAGGCCTACGACTTCACCTTCGCCAATCTGGGCGCCATCATCGGCCTGATCTGGATGCCGATGGTGCTGGTGACCGTGGGCGAATTCTTCCTGGCCCAGCATTACGGCGCGCGGGTGCAGGAAGCCCTGGAGGCGGGCAATCCCAATGCGGCGGGCCCGGCGGCGCTGGCGCTGTTCCTCTTCGCGCTGGGGGCGCTGGCGCTGTATGCCATGATGCTGACGGCGGTGACGCAACTGGCGTTGGGCCAGCGCCAGGGCGGGGCGATGTATCATTTCGCCTTCGGGGCGCTGGAATGGCGCGTCTTCCGCAACCTGTTCGGCCTGGTCCTGTTTCTCCTGCCGGGCTACCTGCTGCTCCTGATCGGCATGGGCCGTGCCGGCACGGCGGCGACGGCGGCGGACGGCATCGCTCTCCTCACGGTGGCGCTGATCGTGGGCGGCCTGGTCTATTTCGGCGTCCGGCTGGCGGGGGTGCTGCTGCCGGTGGTGCTGCATGAGGAAAAGCAGGCGCTGGTGAAAAGCTGGTCCCTGAGCGCGGGCAATTTCTGGCGCTTGCTGGGCGTCTTTGCGGGCGCGATCCTGCCGCTGTATTTCGTCACCATGCTGGTGGTGGCGGCGGTGATCGGCGATTCGGTGCCGCAGGGCACCACGCCCACCCCCGAGCAGATCATGGCCGCGCGCGACGCCCATCTGCCCCTGCTGTCGGGCCTTTCCTTCCTGATCGCGCCCCTGCTGATCGGCCTTGTCGTCGGCGCCAGCGTCGCCTCCTGGCGGCAACTGAGCAAGACCGACATCAGCGCCTGATCACCGCTTGACTTACTGCATTTGATACGATATTAAATGCAGTAAATATGAGGCGAGACATGACCCAGGAACTGGTCACATCGGCCGAGCAGGCCCGTCAGAACATCGTCGCCTTTGAAAAGGAGCTGGCGAACAACCGCAAGCTTGCCGAGATCATGTCTTATGGACGCGCCTGGTATGCCGTCCGTAGCTCGGGACGCTGGGTTTTCGGCCCATCCAAATTCATCGGCTATGAGAAGAGCAGCTCCAAAATCTATCTTGCCAAGCGCGATGAACGCGACGGCAGGGTCACCGAGCGTCTTTTGGCGCAATGGTTCGAGGAGGTTGCTCCCGGCACTAGCCTCTATCACGATTTGTATGCGGCTTTGGGCGAGATGTTCGCTAGATATGGCAAATCGCCAAACAAGCTGGTGCGCCTGAATGTCTTGAAGGCGGATTTGGAGTTGTCATCCCGGACGGGCAAGGAGAGCAGGGGACAATCGTCCCGGATAACGATGGATGCGGATATCTGTGGCGGCCGCCCTTGCATTCGCGGCATGCGAATCCGCGTTAGCGATATCTTGGATTTGCTGGCGGCCGGTAATGACCGCGCGCAAATCCTGGCCGATTATCCCTATCTTGAAGATGCGGATATCGAGGCGGCATTGGAATATGCCGCACAAGCTGTGGACCATCGCATTGTCAGGGTGGCGTGAAACCTCGCTTCATCGTGGACGCCCAGTTGCCGCCGGGGTTGGCGCGCGCCTTGACGGATGGCGGCTATCCGGCCTGCCATGTTCAGGATATCGGACTGCTCGCCGCATCCGATCAGGCGATCTGGGATCGCGCTATCCGCGATAGCGCCGTTATCATCACCAAGGATGGCGATTTTGCGGGATGGCATAAGCCGGGAGCAATGTGTCCTGCGGTGGTCTGGCTCCGGGTCGGAAACACGGCCAAGGTTCCGCTCGTGCAATGGCTCCTGCCTTTGATGCCGGAGATAATCGTGGCGCTCAATGCCGGAGAATTGCTGTTGGAAATACGCCGCTGATGGAAGTTATTCCGCCGCCTTGAGCTTCCTGGCCGGGCCGTTCTTGAGCAGCGGCTTGAGATACCGGCCGGTATAGGACCCAGCCGTCTTCGCCACATCCTCGGGCGTGCCGGCGGCCACGATCTCGCCGCCGCCATCGCCGCCTTCAGGGCCCAGATCGATGATCCAGTCGGCGGTCTTGATGACTTCCAGATTGTGCTCGATTACCACCACCGTGTTGCCGTTCTCCACCAGCTCCTGCAGCACTTCCAGCAGCTTCTTGACGTCGTGGAAGTGCAGGCCCGTGGTGGGCTCATCCAGGATATAGAGCGTGCGCCCGGTGGCCCGGCGCGACAATTCCTTGGAGAGCTTGACGCGCTGCGCCTCGCCGCCCGAGAGCGTCGTGGCCTGCTGGCCGATGGCGATATAGCCCAGGCCGACGCGCTTCAGCGTCTCCAGCTTCTCGGCGATGGAGGGCACGGCCTTGAACAGTTCGGCCCCCGCTTCGATGGTCATGTCCAGCACATCGCTGATGGAATGGTCGCGGAACTTCACGTCCAGGGTTTCGCGGTTGTAGCGCTTGCCCTTGCAGACATCGCACTGCACATAGACATCGGGCAGGAAGTGCATCTCGATCTGGATGACGCCGTCGCCCTGGCAGGCTTCGCAGCGCCCGCCCTTGACGTTGAAGCTGAAACGGCCCGGCGCATAGCCGCGCGCCTTGGCCTCGGGCAGCTCGGCGAACCAGTCACGGATGGGCGTGAAGGCGCCGGTATAGGTGGCCGGGTTGGAGCGTGGCGTGCGCCCGATGGGCGACTGGTCGATGTCGATCACCTTGTCGAGGAATTCCAAGCCCTCGATGCGGTCATGCGGCGCCGGATGCTCGCGGGCCTGGGAGAGCTTGCGCGCGGCGGCCTTGAACAGGGTTTCGATGGTGAGGGTGGACTTGCCGCCGCCCGAGACGCCGGTGATGCAGGTCAGCGTGCCCAGCGGAATCTCCGCTGTGACATTCTTGAGATTGTTGCCGCGCGCGCCCACCACCTTCAGCCAGCGATTGTGCGCCGCCTTGCGGCGGCGGGCGGGGATGGGGATGTTCTCGGCGCCGGTGAGGTATTTGCCGGTCAGGCTTTTCTTGCTGGCCATGATCTCGGCCGGTGTGCCCTGGGCGATGATGTGGCCGCCATGGATGCCCGCGCCAGGCCCCATGTCGATCACATGGTCGGCGGTGCGGATGGCGTCCTCGTCATGCTCGACCACCAGCACCGTGTTGCCCATGTCGCGCAGGCCCTTGAGCGATTCCAGCAGCTTGGAATTGTCGCGCTGGTGCAAGCCGATGGAAGGCTCATCCAGCACATAGAGCACGCCGGTCAGGCCCGAGCCGATCTGCGAGGCCAGGCGGATGCGCTGGCTCTCGCCGCCCGAAAGCGTGCCGGAGGCGCGCGCCAGGGTGAGATATTCCAGGCCCACATTGTTCAGGAATTTCAGCCGCTCGCGGATTTCCTTGAGGATGCGGGCGGCGATTTCCTGCTGCTGCTTGTTCAGCTTCCTGTCGATGCCCTGGAACCAGGCGTCGGCGTCACGGATGGACTGTTCGCAGACCTGGCCGATATGCAAGGACCCGATCTTCACCGACAGCGCCTCCGGCTTCAGACGATAGCCGCCACAGGCGTCGCAGGCGGCTTCGGCCTGATACTTCTCCAGCTCTTCCCGCGCCCAGTCGCTGTCGGTCTCCCGGTAGCGCCGGTCCATGTTGGTGATGACGCCCTCGAAGGGCTTGCGGGTCTCATAGCGCCGCATGCCGTCGTCATAGATGAACTTGATCTCCTCCTCGCCCGATCCGTGCAGGATCACCTGCCGTATCTTTTTGGGCAGGTCCTCGAAAGGCTCGTTCATGGAGAATTTGTAGTGCCGCGCCAGCGCCTCCAGCGTCTGGAGGTAATAGGGCGAGGAGCTTTTCGACCAGGGGGCGATGGCGCCCTTCTTCAGGCTCAGGGAGCCGTCCGGCACCACCAGGTCCTCGTCGAAATAATTCTGCGTTCCCAGCCCGTCGCATTCCGGGCAGGCGCCATGCGGGTTGTTGAACGAGAACAGGCGCGGCTCGATCTCCGGGATGGTGAAGCCGGAGACGGGGCAGGCGAATTTGGAGGAGAAGAGAATCTGCCTCTGGCTGCCATCCGCGGCCTTCTCGTCGGCGAATTCGGCGATCAGCAGGCCGTCGGCAATGGCAAGCGCGGTCTCGATGGAATCGGGCAGGCGGTTGCCCAAATCCTTCTTGACCACGATGCGGTCCACCACGATCTCGATATCGTGCTTGAGCTTCTTGTCCAACGCGGGCGTGGCGGAAAGCTCGTAATATTTCCCGTCGATCTTCGCGCGCTGGAAGCCCTTCTTCTGGAGCTCGGCCAGTTCCTTTCTGTATTCGCCCTTGCGGCCGCGCACGATGGGCGCGTTGAGATAAAGCCGCGTGCCTTCGGGCAGGGCCAGGATGCGGTCGGCCATCTGGCTGACGGTCTGGGATTCGATGGGCAGGCCGGTGGCGGGCGAATAGGGCACGCCGACGCGGGCGAAGAGCAGGCGCAGATAGTCGTAAATCTCGGTGACGGTGCCGACTGTGGAGCGCGGGTTCTTGGAGGTGGTTTTCTGCTCGATGGAGATGGCAGGCGAGAGACCCTCGATATGGTCCACATCGGGCTTCTGCATCAGCTCCAGGAACTGGCGGGCATAGGCCGAGAGGCTCTCGACATAGCGGCGCTGGCCCTCGGCATAGATGGTATCGAAGGCAAGGCTCGACTTTCCCGATCCCGACAGGCCGGTGAGCACGGTCAGCGTCCCGCGCGGAATCTCGACATCGATGTTCTTGAGATTGTGCTCGCGCGCGCCGCGAATGGAGATGTTTTTCAGCATGCCTTCTTCAGTTCGGGCGGGGAGACAGAAGGTGAAATGGGATGCGCGATGCCCGCCCGCAAGAGGCTGGGCGCGGCAAGGAACATAATGGGAACATGGGCTGCGGGCAAGGCTTACGCGGGGCGCAGCGTCGCATACATGTTGTCGTTGGTGGGGATGCGGCCATAGAGCCGGAAATGGGCGTCGAACCCGGCCCGCCTGGCCATCGCCCCCAGCGTCGCCGGGGTGAAATATTGGACATGGTCGGGGTGGCGGAAGCCGGACCAGTTCTTCCCCAGCACCGTCCGGTTCCAGCAGGCATAATTGGGAACCTTGATCAGCACCACGGCGTCGTCGCGCACCACCCGGCGCACCTGTTCCAGGGCTTCACGCGGGTTGGCCTCATGCTCCAGATACGACCAGAGGGTGACGCCGGTGAAGAAGCGGTCGGGAAGCTGCTTCAGCCCGCCCACGCCATCGGCATGAATCAGCTTGCCGCCCCGCGCCTCGAAATTGGCACGGGCGATCTCGGCGATCTTGGCGTCGATCTCGATGCCGTAGGGGATATGATCGGGGCTGAGCTTGTCGAAGCCCTTGCCGCTGGCGCAGCCCACATCCAGCACGGGGCCGGGCGGCGCCCAGGCATTCAGCCCGCCCGCCACGGTGGCGTCGCCAAAGATGCTCAGCCGCCAGCGCGTCGCGATGTCCAGGCGCGCCAGGATGGGCATGGCCTTGAGCCGGCGCTCCTCTTCCCTCTTGTGCTGCTTGTGCCAGGCGATCTCGTCATAGAGCGCGTCATAGACCGGCACCCATTCCAGATAGACCAGCCCGCACGCGGCGCACTGCTTCATCGGCCAGTCGGGATGCTGGTAAGCGACGCTCGCCGCCTGGGCGGAAGGCGCGCCGCAGGCGGGGCAGTCGCGATGGATGCGGCGCGGGTCGGTGGCGGGTTGGCTCATGGCGGCGGTTATAGGGAAGGGCGGGTCGAAAGCCCATTGAACGAAACAAGAACAGATGCTAGGGGAACGCTGTTGTGGACGGCGCGCGGGCGGCGGTGGCGGCAGGCAGCCCCTCCGGCTTAGGGTGCCCGCCACGGAAATACGGAGCACGGGTCATGGCGGGAAGCGTCAACAAGGTGATTTTGGTCGGCAATCTGGGCCGCGACCCGGAGGTGCGCCGCATGACCAGTGGCGATCCGGTGGTGAATCTTTCCGTGGCGACCTCGGAAACCTGGCGCGACAAGGCGAGCGGCGAGCGCAAGGAAAAGACCGAGTGGCACCGGGTGGTGATCTTCAACAAGAACCTGGCCGAGGTGGCGGAGAAATATCTGCGCAAGGGCTCCAAGGTCTATGTCGAGGGCCAGCTCCAGACCCGCAAATGGACCGACAAGGACGGGCAGGAGAAATATTCCACCGAGGTCGTGCTGCAGAATTTCCGCGGCGAGCTCACCATGCTGGATGGCAAGGGTGAGGGTGGCGGTGGCGGCCCGCGCGGCGGCGCCAGCGAAAGCCCTGCGAGCTTCCAGCGCGACGACCTGGATGACGAGATTCCGTTCTAGAAATCTCGTTTCTCTCTCCATGGCCGGGCTTAACCCGGCCATCCAGCTTTTGTGCCGCTTGATGGACCGTTGGATGGGCGGGTCAGGCCCGCCCATGGTGAAGATGGGAAGATATCCATACGTCCTGCTGGCTGTTGCATTGCTTTCGGGCTGCGCCACCTCATCGGGCGCGCCCGCCGCGCGCATCGCCGAGGCAGAGATCGCCGCCGCCTATCTGCCGCTGCATGGGCGGGTGAATCTGGGCATTGACACCGCCGATGGCGCCGCCATGGTGATCGCGCCGGGCATCGCCGTCACCAACGCGCACAACCGCCGCTTCGTGGACGGGCCGGTAATTGGCGAAGGGGCGCAGTCCGATCTGCTTTTCTTCCGCGTTCTGCGCAGCGCCAATCCGCCGACCGCCACGCCGGTGGCAGGCGCGGCCGTCACCGCCTATGGCCAGGGCCGGGATGCCGAACTGCGCGTGGCGCGCGGGGTGGTGCGCGAGATCGTCACCGCCCCCGGCTATGCGATCGCCCGCTGGTTCACCTATGAGGCCGATGCCGGTCCCGGCTTCTCCGGCGGGCCGGTGGTGGATGCGCAAGGGCGGCTCGTTGGCATCACTTTCGCCTACAAGGACGAGGGCGGAAAAAGGCTGATGTACGCCTATGACATGGCCCGGGTGCGGGCCGAATTGCAGGCCCTGCAAAGCGGTGCCCGATAAGGCGAATTTTCCTTTATCTATCAACGCGTTGTGGGCGCCGGAATCGCTGGCTCCCCTGCCGCGAAAATGCTAGGAATCAGCCCTCTTTTCCGCCTGCTTCGGCCGGGCTTTTCCCAAGGGCTTTCGAGGGCATTTTTTGAGCGATCAACATGAGACCGAGGGCGCGCCGCCGCCGCATGGAACGCCCATCGCGCCGGTCGCCATCGAAGACGAGCTGAAGAAATCCTATCTCGATTACGCGATGAGCGTGATCGTCAGCCGCGCCCTGCCGGACGCGCGCGACGGCCTCAAGCCGGTGCACCGGCGCATCCTCTTTTCGATGCATGAAAGCGGCTACACGCCCGACAAGGCCTATCGCAAGTGTGCCCGCATCACCGGCGACACGATGGGTAAGTACCATCCGCATGGCAATCTGGCGATCTATGACGCGCTGGTGCGCCTGGCGCAGGATTTCTCCATGCGCCTGCCCCTGGTGGATGGGCAGGGCAATTTCGGCAGCGTGGACGGAGATCCGCCTGCGGCCGAGCGCTATACGGAGGCACGCCTTGCCAAGCCCGCCATGGCGCTCCTGGACGATCTCGACAAGGACACGGTCGAGTTCCGCGACAATTACGACGGCAGCGAGAAGGAGCCGGTGGTGCTGCCGGCCCGCTTCCCCAATGTGCTGGTCAATGGCTCGGCCGGTATCGCGGTGGGCATGGCGACCAATATCCCGCCGCACAATCTGGGCGAGGTGATCGATGCCTGCCTCGCCTATATCGAGGACCCTTCCATCTCCATGGAGGCGCTGACCGAGATCGTGCCGGGACCGGACTTCCCGACCGGCGGGCTCATCATCGGCCGGCAGGCGGCGCGCGGGGCGCTGGCGCGGGGCCGCGGCTCGATCCTGATGCGCGCCCGCTGTGGCATCGAGGAGATCCGCAAGGACCGCGAAGCCATCATCGTCACCGAAATCCCCTATATGGTGAACAAGGCGGTGCTGCAGGAGCGCATCGCCGAGCTTGTGCGCGACAAACGCATCGAAGGCATCTCCGACATCCGCGACGAGAGCGACCGCTCCGGCATGCGGGTGGTGATCGAATTGAAGCGCGATGCCTCGGGCGAGGTGGTGCTGAACCAGCTCTATCGTTTCAGCCAGCTCCAGGCCACGTTCGGCGTCAATATGCTGGCGCTGAATGGCGGCCGCCCGCAGCAGATGACGCTGAAGGATTTCATCGGCGCCTTCGTGGCCTTTCGTGAGGAAGTCGTCACCCGCCGCACCAAGTTCGAGCTGGCCAAGGCGCGCGACCGCGGCCATGTGCTGGTGGGCCTGGCCGTCGCCGTCGCCAATATCGACGAGGTGATCCGGCTGATCCGCGCCGCCCCGGACGCCGCCGCCGCACGCGAGCAATTGATGGCCCGTGCCTGGCCCGCCAAGGATGTGGGGCCGCTGGTGGCGCTGATCGCCGATCCGCGCCACAAGCTGGCCGAAAACGGCACCATCCATCTGACCGAGGAACAGGCGCGCGCCATCCTCGACCTGCGCTTGCAGCGGCTGACCGCGCTGGGCGTGGATGAGATCACCGAGGAAGGCAAGAAGCTGGGCGAGGCGATCCGCGACTATCTCGACATATTGTCCAGCCGCGGCCGCGTGCTTTCCATCATCACCCAGGAACTGGCCGCCGTGCGGGCCGAATTCGCCACGCCGCGCAAGACCGAGCTGATCGACGCCGATGTCGAGATCGAGGACGAGGCGCTGATCGAGCGCGAGGATGTCGCCGTCACCGTCACTCATGCCGGCTATATCAAGCGCACGCCCCTGGCCGAATACCGGGTGCAAGGGCGCGGCGGCAAGGGCCGCTCGGGCATGGCGACGCGGGACGAGGATTTCGTCACCAGTCTCTTCGTCGCCAACACCCATGCGCCGATGCTGTTCTTCTCCTCTACCGGCATGGCCTACAAGCTCAAGGTCTGGCGGTTGCCGGAAGCGCGCATCGCGGGCAAGGGCAAGGCGATGGTCAACCTGCTGCCTTTGTCGGAAGGCGAGCATATCACCACCATCCTGGCGCTGCCCGACGAAAGCGAGTGGGAGAAGCTGCATGTCGTCTTCGCCACCAAATCGGGCGATGTGCGGCGCAATGCGCTGTCCGATTTCGTGCAGGTCAACAAGTCCGGCAAGATCGCCATGAAGCTGGCGGAAGGCGACCGCATTGTGGGCGTCGCCACCTGCACCGAGGACCAGGATGTGCTTCTGACCACCAGGCTGGGCAAGGCTATCCGCTTCCCCGCCACCGATGTGCGCGTTTTCAAGGGGCGCGATTCCACCGGTGTGCGCGGCATCAAATTGGCGGAAGGTGACGAGGTGGTGAGCCTGTCGCTGCTCTATCACTCCGACGCCACCAGCGCCGAGGCGCGTGCCTATCTGCGCCAGGCGAGTGCCCTGCGCCGGGCCGAAAGCGGTGAGGCGGAAGCTCCTGCCGAGGTCGAGGAGACGGATGCGGAGGAAGGCGTCGAAGAGGCCACGCTGACGCCGGAACGCTATGCGGCGCTGGGCGCGCGCGAGCAGTTCGTGCTGGCGGTGTCCTCCAGCGGCTTCGGCAAGCGCACCAGCTCCTATGAGTATCGCGTCACGGGGCGCGGCGGCTCGGGCATCGTCGCCATCGGCATGGGCAAGAAGAACAGCGCTGTCATCGCCGCCTTCCCGGTGGAGGACAGCGACGATCTGATGCTGATCTCCGACGCGGGCCAGACCATCCGCGTCGCCGTTGCCGATGTTTCGATCCAGGGCCGCGCCGCCGGCGGCGTCACCATTTTCAAGGTGGACGAAGGGGAGAAGGTGGTCTCGGTGGAGCGCATCGCCGATGTGGGCGAGGGCGCCCAGTGATCAAAAAGCGCATCGGGCTTTACCCGGGGACCTTCGATCCGGTCACACTGGGGCATATCGACATCATCAAGCGCGCCGTGAAACTGGTCGATACGCTGGTGATCGGCGTCGCCATCAACGCCGCCAAGGCGCCGCTTTTCACGCTCGACGAGCGGGTGGTGATGCTACAGGCCGAGGCCGAGAAGATCGCCGCCGGCCGTGCCAAGGTCGAAGTGCGCGCCTTCGATAATCTCCTGGTCAAGTTCGCCGAGGAGATCGGCGCCCAGGTCATCATTCGCGGCCTGCGCGCCGTTTCGGACTTCGAATATGAATTCCAGATGGTTGCGATGAACCAGCGCCTCAACACCGAGATCGAGACCGTGTTCCTCATGGCCGATCCCCGCCACCAGGCCATCGCTTCGCGCCTGGTCAAGGAAATCGCCCTTTTGGGCGGCGATGTCAGCCCCTTCACCACGCCTGCGGTGGCCGAGGCCCTTATCCAACGCTGCCGGGAACACAATAAGGAACGCGCATGATGGCCGATTATCTCATTCTCGAACTGAAGGATGGCCCGGTGAAGATCCGCTTGCGCGAGGACCTGGCGCCCGGCCATGTCGAGCGCGTCAAGACGCTGGCGGGCCAGGGCTTCTATGACGGCATCGTTTTCCACCGCGTCATTCCGGGTTTCATGGCCCAGACCGGCGACCCCACCGGTACCGGCGGGGGCGGCTCGGACCTGCCCAACCTCAAGGCCGAGTTTTCCGACGAACCGCACAAGCGCGGCACCGTCTCGGCGGCGCGCACGGCCAACCCCAACAGTGCCAACAGCCAGTTCTTCATCTGCTTCGACGAGGCGCCCTGGCTCGACCGGCAATATTCGGTCTGGGGCGAGGTGGTCGAGGGCATGGATGTCGTGGACAAGATCAAGAAGGGCGGCGAGCACAACAACGGCGCCATTTCGGGCGAGCCCGACAAGATTCTGAAGGCCCGGATCGAAACCGTCTAGCGTATATGCAGGGCCGCGGGCAATGCCCGCACTTGTCCTGACACCTTGATGATGTAATCGTTGTCGCGGTCGCATTATGTTCAAGGTTCAGGGAGCCGCCATGCCGTCTCGATCCTCTCCATTGTCCGTGTCGCTGGACCTCGCGCTCACCGGCAAGGGAGCGCCCTCCAAAGCGGCTTATGAGGCCTCCCTGGGGGCGGCGGTGGGGGCATTGGGCTGGCTGCGCCAGCAGGCGGCGGACCAGTCGCTGGAGCTACTGGGTATTCCGGCCCGCACCGACGACCTCAGACAGGCGCAGGCGCGGGCGAAGGAGATCGCCGCCACCGCCAGGACCGTGGCGGTGCTGGGCATCGGCGGCTCCAGCCTGGGCGGCCAGGCACTGACGGCGCTGCGCAAGGCCTCTGTGCCTTTCGTCGAATTCCACGACAATCCCGATCCTTTTTCCTGGTCGGCGGCGCTGAAGCGGTTCGATCTCAAGAAGACCCATTTCATCGCCATCTCCAAGTCGGGGGGCACGGCGGAAACGCTGGTGCAGGCGCTGACCGCGGCCGAAGCGTTGAAGAAGGCGGGTGTGAAGAACCTCGCTAGGCACTTCACCATCGTCACCGAGCCGCATGCCAGCGCGCTGGCGGATTTTGCCGACAGCATCGGCGCGCCCAGGCTGGATCATCCGCTGGGCGTGGGCGGGCGCTATTCGGTGCTGACCATGGTGGGCATCCTGCCTGCCATCCTGATGGGCATTGACGTCAGGCAGTTGCGCGCGGGCGCGGCCGCCGTGCTGGAACAGACACTGGCGGCGAAGCAGCCTGCCGACAGCCCCGCCGCCACCGGCGCAGCGCTGCATCGCGCGCTAGCCAGCGAAGGCCGGCTCGCCACCACCATCCTCTGGCCTTATGCCGACGCGCTGGCGGTGTTCGGCGGCTGGTGGCGCCAGCTCTGGGCTGAGAGCTTGGGCAAGGACGGGCAGGGCTCCACTCCCGTGTCGGTGCTGGGCCCGGTGGACCAGCACAGCCAGTTGCAATTGTTCCGCGATGGGCCGGGCAACGCACTGTTCACGCTCATCACCATTGACATGAAGGGGCAAGGGCCGGTCGTTCCAAAAGCCATCGCCAAGGCTCTCAAGCAAGATTATCTCGCGGGCAAGCGGCCGGGCGATCTGATCGCCGCCCAGTCGCGCGGCACGGCCCAGACCCTGTTCAAGAATGGCCGTCCGGTGCGGTTGATCCATACCGCCAAGGTGGATGCCTTCAGCATGGGCGCGCTGATGATGCATTTCATGCTGGAAACCATCCTGATGGGCCGATTGATGGGGGTGGATCCGTTCGACCAGCCGGGCGTCGAGGAAGCAAAAATCCTTTCCAAACAATATCTTGCTGAAGGGTAAGGTCGGTAGACGCGCTGGTGCGCTGGCCTGGGTTCGCTTGCCTTGCCTCTATCCCTGCCGCATTTTGGCGAGATGAACGAAAATCCCGCCATCACCCCTCTTATTCTTTCCGGCGGTTCGGGCACGCGCCTGTGGCCGCTGTCGCGCCGCGCGCTGCCCAAGCAACTTCTGTCGCTGGCAGGCAAGCATACCTTGATCCAGGAAACGGTTGCGCGCGTTCAAGGTGATGGCTTCGCGCCCCCATTGGTAATCTGCAATCAGGACCATCGCTTTCTCATCGCGGAGCAGCTGCGCGCCATGGGCACGACCGGTGCCCGGATCATGCTGGAGCCGGTTGGCCGCAACACGGCGCCTGCGGCGGCCGTAGCATCGCTGCAGGTGGTGCAGGACGATCCGGATGGTTTCGTGCTGCTGACGCCGTCCGACCATATCGTACTGGACCGGGCGGCATTTCAGGCGGCAGTCGGCGTGGCGCGGCAGGCGGCAGAGAATGGCGCGCTTGTGACCTTCGGGATCCGGCCCGCGGGACCGGAAACGGGCTATGGCTATATCAAAAGCGGCGCGCCGTTCAGCAATGTCTCTGGCGCCTTTTCCGTCGAGCGCTTTGTCGAAAAGCCCGATCGCACCACGGCACAATCCTATCTGGCCGCGGGCGGCTATTACTGGAACAGCGGCATGTTCCTTTTCCGGGCGCAGGCCTTCCTGGCGGAGCTGGCCCGGCTGCAGCCGCGCATCCTGGAGTGCTGCCGGGACGCGCTGGCCCATGCCCATATCGACATGGATTTCATCCGCCTGGGCGAGCCAGCCTTCGTCGCCTGCCCGTCGGATTCCATCGACTATGCAGTGATGGAGAAGGCCGCCAAAGCCGCCGTCGTGCCGGTGGAGATGGGCTGGAACGATATCGGCTCCTGGCAGGCCTTATGGGACATCGCGCCGCGCGATGACGCGGGCAATGCCTTGCAGGGCAACGTGCTGGCCGACAGGTCCGCCAATTCCTATCTGCGCAGCGAAGGGCCGTTGCTGGCGGCAGTGGGCGTGGAAAATCTGGTGGTGGTCGTCACCAAGGATGCGGTGCTGGTCAGCGATCGCAGCAGCGTCCAGGACGTGAAGAAGATCGTGGAGCGGCTGGAAGCGCAGGGCAGCGTCAGCCATGTGCTGCACCCGGTCGTGCATCGCCCCTGGGGTACGTATGAGAACATCGATTCCGGCCCCAGCTATCAGGTGAAGCACATCATGGTGAAGCCGGGGCACAAGCTCTCGCTCCAGATGCATCATCACCGGGCCGAACACTGGATCGTGGTCGAAGGCGCCGCGCAGGTGACCTGCGGAGACCGCCAGTTCCTGCTGCAGGCCAATGAATCCACCTTCATCCCGCAAGGCTCGCGACACCGGCTGGAAAATCCCGGCAAGACACCGCTGCGGCTGATCGAGGTGCAGTCGGGCGCCTATCTCGGCGAAGATGACATTGTGCGCTTCGAGGATGCCTATGGCCGCATGCTCGCGGAGCGGAAGCCCATCGAGGGGCATTAATCGGCAATATTTCGTGTCTCGGCGCGCTTGGCGCGTCATTCTAAAAGCCGGAGCATGACTCAGCCCATCGCCTTCATCGATCTGCAAGCCCAACGCCGCCGCCTTGGCGCGCCGCTCGAAGCCGCCATCAAGGCGGCGGTGGAAAGCGGCCAATGGATACTGGGTCCGCAGGTGGTGCAATTCGAAAAGGACATTGCCGCCTGGGCGGGCGTGAAGCACGCCATCGCCTGCGCCAACGGCACGGATGCTCTTTTGCTCGTTCTGAAAGCGTGGGGAATCGGGCCAGGCGATGCGGTTTTCGTGCCGGCCTTCACCTTCGCCGCCAGCGGCGAAGTGGTCGCGCTGGCGGGTGCCACACCGGTGTTCGTGGATGTGCTGCCGGATACATTCAACATGGATCCCGCCAGCCTGGAAACCGCCATCGCAATGGTGAAGAAGGATGGCGAACTGGTCGCGAAGGCGGTGATGCCAGTTGATCTTTTCGGCCAACCCGCCGATTACCGCGTGCTGGAGCCTATCGCGCGGCGTGAGAGCCTGAAGCTGCTCTGCGACACCGCTCAGGGCTTTGGCGGCCTGCTGGATGGACGGCGCGCGGGCGCCATCGGCGATGCCGCCGCCACCAGCTTTTTCCCGGCCAAGCCGCTGGGCTGTTACGGCGATGGCGGCGCCATTTTCACCGATGATGACGGGCTGAAGGAAATCCTGCTCTCCCTGCGCATGCACGGTCAGGGCGTGGACCGTTATGAGCATGTCCGCATCGGCTACAATTCCCGCCTCGACACCATCCAGGCGGCCATCCTGATCGAGAAGCTGAAGGTTTTTGGCGACGAGATCGAGATGCGCAACCGGGTCGCGCGCCGCTACAATGAAGCTTTCGCCAGCGTTCGCCATATCGTCACGCCGCACGTGATCGACGGGGCGACCTCGACCTGGGCGCAATACACGCTGCAGGTGGAAAGCCGCAGCCGGTTCCAGGCCGAACTGAAGGCGGCAGGTGTGCCGACCATGGTTTATTATCCCATTCCGCTCTCCAGGCAGCCTGCCTATGTCCAATACCCCAGTGCGCCGACGCCGGTGAGCCAGACGCTATCGGCGCGGGTCCTCAGCTTGCCCATGTATCCCGATCTGGATGAAGCGACCCAGGACCGCATCATCGCGGCGGTACTGGCGGTTCGGCCCTGACGTTTCAGCCAAAAACGCCGTTCAGCAATTCTTAACGGCCCTCGCCGATTATGGTTTCCGGATCGTTACCGGCCACGGCCAGGCAGATTTCACATGAATGCGCCGCTCTTCAATCGCGATGTCCAGACCCATAATGGCTGGCTTCGGGTTTTCGCTTTCTTCCACCTCAACCTGGCGTTCTCCTCCATCGAGGAAGAGCGCCGTGACGAGGTGATCGCGCGCTGCTACTGGCCGCTGCTGCGCCTGGCCGAGAAGCATCCGCATCTGGGCATGGAAATCTCGGCCTATACGCTTGAGGAAATCGCACGCCGCGATCCGGCCTGGATTGTCCGCGCCCGCGAGATGATCGCCGAGAACAAGATCGAGCTGATCGGTTCCGGTTACAGCCAGATGATCGGGCCGCTGGTGCCGGGCCGTGTCACGGCGGAAAATCTGAGGCTGGGCAACGAAATCTATCAGGATCTGCTCGGCGTGCAGCCCCAGGTGGCACTGGTCAACGAGCAGTCCTTCTCTGCTGGCCTGGTCGAGCATTATCTCGATGCCGGCTATCGGGCGCTGTTGATGGATTGGGACAATCCGTCCGCCAACCATCCCGAATGGGATATGGAGCATCAGTATCTGCCGCAATATGCCCAAGGCGTGGGCGGGCGAAGGATCGCCGTGCTGTGGACCAACACTGCTGCGTTCCAGCAATTGCAGCGATACACGTATGACGACATCTCGCTGGACACCTATCTGCGCTTCGTGCGCAACCGGCGCGCCTTTTCCACGCGCGCGCTTTGCCTCTATGCCAGCGATGCCGAGATTTTCGATTTCCGCCCAGGGCGCTTCCGGACTGAAGAGAAGCTTTCACAGGCGGCCAGCGAATGGGCGCGCATCGACAAGGCGCTCGCGGCCGTCCGCACCGAAATGGGCATCAACCTGATCGGTCCTTCCCATGTCCTCAAGCTGATCGACCGGGAGGGCGGCGGCAACCTGCTGCAGTTGGAAAGTCCCGCCTGTCCGGTACCGGTCAAGAAGCAGCGCAAATACAATCTGGCGCGCTGGGCGGTGACCGGTCGCGACAACACGGCCATCAACGCGGCCTGCGAGCGGATTTATCAGGGCATGATGCTGGGCTCGCCGTCACGGGAGGACTGGCGGGAGCTTTGCTATCTCTGGGCCAGCGATTTCCGCACGCATATCACGCAGAAACGCTGGGATGCCTATTGCCAGCGCCTCGAAGCGGCGGAGCAAAAATGGTCCCGGCCGTTGGCACCCCCGCCGCCCACGCCGATGGCCGAACCGGTGAACGATCGCTTCATCAACATCGAAACGCCCAGCATGAGCGCGCGCCTGGACCGGCGCCGCGGCCTTGCCATCCAGCGCCTGCGATTCGACAATAATGAACATGCGATCGTGGGCGGGCTTCCGCATGGCTATTTCGACGAAATCGGCCTGCAGGCGGATTGGTATACCGGCGACTGCGTCTTCGAGGCGCCGGGCGAACACAAGGTCACGGATCTGGAATGGTGCGAAGCGCGGATCGAAAAGCTGGCCGACGGCGGCATGATCGCGCAGGCACGCACGCCGACATTGCATGGCGTGATCGACAAGCGCATGCACTTCCATGGCGACCGGCGCTGTATCGATTTCGATATCACTTTTGAATGGGACAGCTGGAATCCGGGCAGCCTCAGGCTGGGGCATTTCACGCTGCTTCCGGATGCCTTCCATCTGGACCGCCTTCGCTTCGCCACCAACAATGGCGGCGGGCGTGAGAGCTTCTCCCTTGCCGGCCAGAATTTCGAGCATGGCACGCCGGTATCCTTCCTGGTCTCGTCCAGCGTCGGGCTGGGCATGACCGAAGGCTGGCTCGAGATCGGCGACGATAAGACCAAGCTGCGGATCGAGGTCGACCGCAGCTGTGCGCCTCTTCTGGGGATGATCGTCCACCGTCCCGCGCGGCGGCATGCCGCCTCCAACAGCCTTTTCTGCCAGGTACAGCTTTCGGCCGCGGAATTGGACGATACCCGCAAGCCGGATACCTACCGGTCCTACCCGCGCCGTTTCCGGTTTCGAATCTTGTCACCCTAAGATGCACGTCCGGTGTGGCGCACAGCAGGGGCCAGTTATCCTATTGTTATATTTGAGCTATGCCTTGTGCCTTTGCACAACCCATTGATTTATACGCATAATTTGGTAAGCAAGCGGGATGGGCATTCAGTTTCTACCTATGGTGGCGCTGCTGGTCACCTTGGCGATCTGCTTGGCTGCCAATGTCATCGGGCGGGCGTTCGGCGTTATGGCGGTTCCAGACGGCCGTCGGCGGACGCATCAGTCCGCGACTCCGCAACTGGGTGGCGTCGCCATCCTTTGCGGGTTCGGCATCTGGATCATCGGCGCCATGTTCCTGGGTGATGGACGGGACATCCCGCTGTTGCGATCGCTCCTGCTCGCGGGTGGCGGCCTGGCGGTGGTGGGATTTGTGGACGACAAGCACGAAATCCCGCCGGCCCCCCGCGTGTTGCTGCTGTTGGCGTTCACCGGAATCGCCTTCACTCTCAACACTGAGATGATTGCTCCCGCGCTGCATTGGTACAGTTTCGGCGACGTTCCAATAGCGGTGTGGGCCTTCCTCGCCTTGATGAGCATCACGGCCGTCGGTCTTGTGAATTCCGTAAACATGGCCGATGGTCAGAACGGGTTGGTTGGCAGCATGTTTGTGGCCTGGTCCATCTGTTTGGCAATCGTCACCGACGGCACGCTGCAATCCGCTGCGATCGTCCTTTGCGCGCTTTCGGGCATGTTCCTGATCTTCAACCTTCAGGGGCGTATGTTCCTGGGGGATTGCGGCTCCTATGGCGTTACCTTCGCTATCGGTTTGATGGCGACGCTGGCTCATGCGCGTGGCGATGTGCCGCTCGAGACAATCATCGTCTGGTTCTTCATTCCGGTCGTGGATTGCCTGCGACTGATGATTGCCCGGCCGCTCCAGAAGCGATCCATCTTCGAAGGCGCACGGGATCATTTTCATCACAGGCTGATCGAATCCATGGGCATGCGCATCAGCGCCTTGGTGTATGGCGGCGTGGTCTTCCTGTCGTCTCTGGGGGCGACGCTGGAGCCGCGTTTTGCACTGGTCATCCTCTGTCTGCTTTGCGGTTTCTATTTCAGCTTCGCACGCCTGTCCGAGGGCGAGATAGCCGAATCAGCGGTGCTCCCGGAAGAGGATGCGAAGGTTGTTGGCATCCGCGACACCAAGCGTCATCCTTGAGGACGCGCAAAGCGGGTAGGACCGTGCCATGCAAGAGCCTGCGTCTCCTCTGGCGGTGTTCCTGTTCACGCTGGGCTTTGTCGCCCGCCATGCCTGGGCGATTCTGTGCCGCATCGCGGTGCCTGCAATCCTGGGCGGCGTGGCACTTTATTTGCTGCTGGCGATTTATCTGAGCGGATTATCTGACTATCTGACCCGTCCCAGCAGCGGCGCTGCCAGTCGAGTTCTTGGCATCGGTGCCGTCAGCGTGCTGGTGATGCTGTTTTTCCATACCCGCTTGGTGAGCGCCGTCGCCGAGCTGCTCCTTGGAAAGCGGGGAGAATCCTTTCTCGGCATCCGGCGGCCCGAATGGCGCTTGTATGTCGCCAATCTGCAGCTGTTGCTAATTATCTGCTTCTATTGCGGCGTGTTCTGGCCGGCGAACGAGTTTGCCGGCATGTTGATGCTTTCTCCGCCTGTCCGCCTGGGGATCAATGTCGGTCTTGCCGCGATCCTGGCTTGGATCGTGCTTCGCGCATGGTTTTTCCTGCTGCCACTATGCGCCACCACGGGTGAGCGGGATCTCATGATCCGGGCGTGGCAGGCTTCGGCGGGCCATTTCTGGAAAATCGCGTTTCTCGTTGTCCTGCTCCTGATACCTGTGATCGCGCTCCATGTCGGATTGCAGATTTTGCTTACCCAAATTCAGGTCGTACCCGTCTTTGCGCCGTCCATGAGCATCGCCACAGCGCTGGCCATGCAGCGTGCGCTGCTGCTGCCCTCCGTGTTGCTGCTGGGCGGCACCTATGTCTTCGCAGCGGTGCTGGCTACGATTGCCAGCATCCGCATGTATCAAATCCTGGCCGGTTCCGGGACCGCCACCGTTACGTCATGAGGGTGGAGGACTTTGACTTCCAGCTTCCGGAAGAGTTGATCGCGTTGCGGCCCGCCTCACCGCGGGACGCCAGCCGTCTCCTGGTGGTGCATGGCGATGGATGCCTCGAGCATCGGCGGTTCTCCGACCTGCCTGACTACCTGTCAGGGGGTGATATCCTCGTCACCAATGTTTCAAAGGTCATCCCGGCGCGGCTGCGCGGCGTGCGTACCGGCCGGGGCGCGGAAGCGAAGATCGAAGTCCTGTTGCACCGCCGCCAGGCATCGGATCGATACGCCGCTCTGGCCCGACCCGCGCGCAAACTGGCCCTGGGCGACAGGCTGAAGCTCGGCAAGGACCTGATCGCTGAAGTGCTCTCGTTGGAAGGGCGCGGCGAAGTCACTCTTGGCTTTACACTCGGTGGTGCAGCACTGGATGCGGCCATTGCCGCGCAAGGTGAGATGCCCCTGCCGCCTTATATCGCCGGGAAGCGCCCTGCCGATAGGCGTGATGCGCAGGACTATCAGACGGTCTATGCCAGCAATCCGGGCTCGGTGGCGGCACCGACGGCGGGCCTGCACTTCACGCCGGCTTTGTTGGACGCTCTCCATGCCAAGGGGGTCGGCCGGGCAGAGGTAACCCTTCATGTCGGCCTTGGAACCTTCCTGCCGGTGAAGGTGGCGAATCTGCGGGATCATCGGATGCATGGTGAAACGGCGATCCTGATCCCGGAGATCGCGGCCCGCATCAATGCCGCGCGCGCCGTCGGCGGCCGTGTTGCCGCCGTTGGCACGACCGCGGTGCGCGTGCTGGAAAGCGCAGCGGACAGGGACGGTGAGCTCCATCCCATGGAGCGTGAGACCGATATCTTTATCGCGCCCGGCTATCGGTTCCGCGCGGTCGATCTGATGATAACGAATTTCCATCTGCCCAAATCCACGCTGTTCATGCTGGTTTGTGGCTTCATGGGGCTGGAAACCATGCGCGCGGCTTATGCCGAAGCGATAGCGAAAGGCTATCGTTTCTATTCCTATGGCGACGCCTGCCTTCTGCTGGGCGGCCGGACGCTCTAGCGGAGCATATGTGCGGGGATTTCCAGTCCGAAATTGCGCAGCAATGCCGGCGCATATTCCCGTGTGTCCATCTGACGCGAAACCGGGACCGCCGGGCCGTTCGGATCGAACACCAAGAGCGAGCCTTCGGGGATGTGATAGGCATAGCTGCCCGTCTCGTCCTGGATGATTGTAACGGACATGCCGAGCTCCGCCGGCGTCAGTATGCTATTGCCATAGTCGATGCGGATTTCGGATTCCACGAGATTGGCATGTCCGATCTCGATGCGAAAAACGCCTTCAGCCCGCCGGCTGAACTCCAGCGGGCGGCCATTGATGCGGAGCATGCCAAGCCGGGTCTCGAACATATCGGCAGCGTCCTCATCGACCGATACCATGTAAAGCGGCGCCATGGCGCGCTTGGAGCGCCACTTTCCGGCAGGAACCTCCAACGCGGTCATGAACCTTCCGATGTCGGAGAAAAGCAGCTGTGAGCGCACCACATCATCGTCGGTGGCCGCCTGGCCCATGCTGCTGGCGACGGCCAGCGTGTAGCGGGGATCGCTCTTCACGAACGCGACAAGATCCGCAAGCTGCGAATCCAGCTGGCGCATCGCAAAGGCGATTTCATCACTGAACTCGGTTCGCCAATTTCTGCCCCATTTGTCCTCCGGATAATCGTTCGGGAAAAGGGCGGGCCAGTAGCGATGCATGGAGGAGGCGACATGGTTGGTGAAGAAGAAAGCCGCTTCGGGGGTGCCGGATTTCAATTCCTTGAGGAAGAAATCGAATGCAATTTGCATCTGCGATGTCCGGCGGCGTACGACGCGATTGGGCTTGAGTCGCTCAGCGGCGACTTGCTGCGCCAGTTTGACCACGGTGGCGCCGCGCAGGCCCAGGCCAGGCGCCGCAGCAAGAAATTTCGCGGCATCGCGCAGCGGCAGGCCGCCAGACACATTGCGCCCCGACCGGTCCACCATGGCCAGGTTGAATTGCTGGAACGCCGACAAGGTCTGGGGAAAGCATTCCGGTCCAGCCGCGAACGTGTCGGGGACATAAAATGCATAATCCGAGACATTGTCCGGCAGGGGATATGATTGCAGCGATCCGAACATCCCCACGCGCACGCCGCCGCGCGACAGCAGATCCCAGATTGGAGGATATTCCGCGTTTACGTCGCGCAGATCCTGCCCGAAGTCGTAGATGCCATGCTGTTCATCGATCACGCCCCGATGCATGGTCGGCCAACTCGTCCACGGGCTCAGATGCCCCTTGTCGCGGGTGACAGTCTCCACCACGGTGGATTGCCGCATGAGCTGCGCGACGGTCGAGCGCGGATAGCTCTCCGCGAACCAGCGGAAGACTCGCAAGGGGATTTCGTTCGCCTCATAGCAAACGACGCGCTTGCCGCGAAAAATATCCAAGGGATTTGCTCCGGATTTTGGGCCAAAATTACCCAATTTATCCTTGCAAACTAGCATTTTACCTCTCCTAAGGGAAGGGCGGCGGCGTATGGTGCAGCGGTGATTCAGGGTGGCTTTGGCGCAAATGACGGTCTTTCGACTGGACCTGGAAGCGATGGATGGCGCGTCGCGCGTCGGTGTCCTGCGCACCCGCCGCGGCGGTATCCGTACGCCCGCCTTCATGCCGGTTGGCACCGCCGCCACGGTCAAGGCAATGCTTCCGGCCAGCGTGCGGGAAACGGGTGCGGATATCCTGCTGGGCAATACCTATCATCTGATGCTGCGCCCCGGCGCCGAGCGCATCGCGTACTTGGGGGGGCTGCACAAGTTCATGAATTGGGAGCGGCCCATCCTGACGGATTCCGGCGGTTTCCAAGTGATGTCGCTGGCGGGTCTGCGCAAGATCACCGAAGAGGGGGTCGCTTTTCAGTCGCACATTGACGGCCGCCGCGAATTTCTCTCTCCGGAGCGGGCTATGGAAATCCAGCGGCTGTTGGATTCGGACATCCAGATGGTGCTGGATGAGTGTCCTGCCTTGCCGGCTGAAAAATCCACGATCGAAAAGTCCATGGCTATGTCCATGCGCTGGGCACAGCGGTCCCGTGCCGCCTTTTTGCTTCAGCCCGAGGAGGCGCGCACCGGTGCCGCATGCTTTGGAATCGTGCAAGGAGGAACTTTCATCGACCTGCGGCAGCAGTCTGCGCAGCAGCTGCAGGACATAGGCTTCGAGGGATATGCCATCGGCGGGATGGCCGTTGGCGAGCCACAGGCAGTGATGTTCGAAACGCTGGAGGGTACGGTGCCGCACCTGCCCACGGACCGGCCGCGCTATCTGATGGGCGTCGGCAAGCCCGATGACATTGTGGGTGCGGTGCTGCGTGGCATTGACATGTTCGACTGTGTCCTGCCGACCCGCTCAGGCCGCAATGGCCAGGCTTTCACCTGGGATGGACCACTCAACCTCAAGAATGCACGGCATGCGGACGATCCCGAACCGCTCAGCATGTATTGCAGCTGCCCTGCATGCCGGCAGTTCAGCCGCGCCTATCTCCATCATGTGGTCAAAGCCGGCGAGATCATCGCGGCGATGCTGCTGACCTGGCACAATCTCACCTTCTACCAGGACTTGATGGCAGGGCTCAGGGCGGCGATCAGAACCGGGACAGTGCGCTTGTTCGCGACGGATTTTCTCAATCGATACCAAGGGTTGGCGCGAGATAGCCGGCCATCCGCCTGAAGCCTGGGGACTAAGCGGCACTTTAATGAACGCGATGTTTTTGCCTTCAAGATTGTGGTGGCTGCACAGCGAACGCCGCTTCTGCGATCATGAAGTGCGCAACCCTGTATCCGCCATTTCGGGCATGGAGCTTTGGGCTTATGCTATTCAGCAGGTTTGTAAAATCCCGCTTCCCGCCTCCTTGACCTGGAAGGGGGGCATCCATATGGTCCGCCTGCTTTCAGGGCCCGTAGCTCAGTGGTAGAGCATCTGACTTTTAATCAGAGGGTCGCTGGTTCGATCCCAGCCGGGCTCACCATTCCTGCCCCATGTATGTAACGGTCCTCCCGTCACTGCCCCTGTCGCTCCTGCGCGGTCCGCCGCGTGGCGGACTTGGGCAAGCGGCCGCATATGCGCAATGTTTTTACCGCTATGGGCGTGATGCATTGCATGTCGGCCTCGAACGGGCCGGCCTGGAGAAGGGGGATATCGTGCTCATGCCTGCGAGCATGTGCGATGTCGTGCTGCGCGCCTTCGTTCACAAAGGAATTTTGTTGCGACTCTATGATCGCGATCCGGCCCTTCCAATGGCACGCGAGTTGCTTTCTGGCCTGACATGTCCCCGGACACGCGCCATCTATGTCAATCACGATTTCGGTGTGGAATCCGACCTTGGCGCTATCCGGTCCTTTTGTGACGAGAAGAATCTCCTTCTGATCGAGGACTGCGCGCATCTGCTGTCCGGCAGCCGCGCCCGCGCAGGACGGTGGGGTGACTTTTCCATCTTCAGTCCGCGAAAGTTGCTGCCTTTGCCCGACGGGGGCGCGTTACGCTGGAATCGCGATGCGCCGCCATCACCGGTCCTTGGAGGCACCCGCGATACCGGTGGACTTTTGAAATTGCTGGCGGCACATCTGGCGCTCAAAGGATTGTTGCCGATTGCGACGCTTAAGTCCTGGAAGGGAGGGGCCGAAGATCTGCTGCGGCTGGCGCCGGATTTCTCCATGACGTCGTGGGAGCCGCCATCACCCATGTCCAGCACATCCATTGCCTTGGCAGACAGGATGGATGTGGAAGGCATCGTCACCGCGCGCCTGCAGAATTATCAGTTGGCGCATGAATGGGCGCTTCGCCTTGGCGAGAAGGGGCGGCCGCTCTACAAGGAAGCGCCAAGTTCGGCAGCGCCCTTCAGCTTTCCGCTGGTCTGCGAACAGCGCGACAAGCTTGTGCGTATGGCTGCATCCCATGGGATTTACCTGGAGCCGACGTATAACCCGCCCTATCGCAATGTGCCGGGATTGCTCAATCCCGATAGCGTTTTTCCAGTCAGTGAGCGCCTGGCCCGAACGCTGGTATCAATTCCCATCCATCAGGCGATTTCCCCCCGTCTCATGCGCCGGCTGCTGAAATTGCTGGATAAATCACTGCGCACCTAGACCCGGCCGGCTGGTCTGCGGCGCCCGCGGCCGACATCCTCTTGCCGATAAGGCACTGATTCGACTAATGTCCTTGCTCTCCAGAATGTCCTCGCCGATGCGCCTTTAGGGATTGCCTGCCAGTGACCAGTGAACGAGACGGTGCCGGCAACTATGATTGGTCCGTTTTCATGGCACAATCCGCCGTGAAATACCGCCGGGCCGCGACCAGTGGCGACATCACCGGCCTTGAGCATCACAATCTTGTCACCGGCATCGACCAGGAAATCCTGTTCATGCAGGCGCTTTGCCGCCGCTGGCCAGGTCCTGGCGCGCGGGCGCTGGATGTCTGTTGTGGTGGAGGATTTCTTGCCGAGGGGTTGGTACGTGCCGGCTTCGATGTCAGCGCGTTCGATCTGGATGAAAATGCCATCCTATATGCGCGCAGGCGCTTCCCCGGCATCAATTTTCTCTCTGGCAACGCGCTGACACCCCGCGAGATCGGTGTGCATGGGCGCTTCGATCTGATCGTGATGCGCGAAGTTCATCCGCTTACCCGCGTCGGAGATTTCGACTTCAATTGGCGCTTTGTCCAGACCTATCTCGACATGCTGACCGACAAGGGCGCCTTGGTGATTGCCCATGCACCGCCGCCTGATGGCCCTTCCGTTGACATGGGGCGCCTGCGTTCCGCCTGCGAGACGAAGGGCTTTCGCTTCCGCGGACCCTATTACTATCCCCTCTACAAAAGACTCGGTCGCGGCTCGCGCAATGCGGCCGTCATCATTCTGCTTTCCTGGGCCGCAGGTTTGATGAATATTTTTCTGCGCCGCCGCTGGATACGCTATGTCGTGATTGGCAGATAACAGGTTCCATGGCCTGGCGCTCAAGATGCCGGCCAACCGCCGCGAGGCTGATAGCACAATGAAAAAGTCTGTATGTCCATGAGAACGGAGCACTCGTCCTTTCACGCTGAAAGTCATGGACCGGATCGTCCCGATTCGGCCTCTGTTCTCCTGCTGTCCGAAATCCTGAAGGCTGTCCTGCAGCGCTGGCGGATGGTAGCGGCAGCCGCCTTCTTGACGGCGGCTGTGGCTGTCGCTGCATCCTTCGCTGTTACCCCCACCTATCGTGCGACGGCTGTCTATGCGCCTGTGACCGAGAACCAGCAATCCATCCCGTCGCTGTTGGGCGGAACGGCCAACCTGGCCAGCCTGGCAGGCATTTCCCTGGGCGGCGGAGCCACGCTTCAGCGAATCGGCGCTCTGACCCAAGCGCGCGCTATCTCGTTGGAAGCGTTGCGCAAGGAGGGAGCGCTTCCGGCCCTGTTTCCGTCGCGTTGGGATGCGCAACAGAAGCGTTGGGTAAAATCTTCCGGGCTTTTTACGTTGGAGGCAAATCAGAAGAGCGCCGAACCAACACCGCAAGAGATTACCGAGTCTTTCGAGCTCAAGCGCGTGGTTGAAGCCGACAATTTAACCAATCTGATCTCCGTGCGCGTGACGTTACAGGATCCTGAACTTGCGGCACGGCTCGCCAATCGTCTCTCTTACTATGTGAACGAATATGAGCGGGCGCGAGCGCGGGAAGAGGCACGTGCCAGCATCGACTTTCTCACGCGTCAATTGGAGATGGCGGAGCAGGCGACCGTCAGGGATACGTTGCGCCAGCAATTGAGCGCCGCCTTGCAAAAGGCAACTTTGGTAAATGCACGGAAAGATTACATTGTCGAGGTCGTCGATCCCGCCATCGTGCCCGAACGAAAGATCGCGCCCCGGCGTTCCATGTATCTGATTTTCGGGCTTCTGCTGGGCGGTGGTTCCGCGACGATCTTGGCGCTGTATTTCCGCCGGCGGGAAGCCGCGCGCACGCGGTCTCGCGCGGCTTCAGTCGAGTTTTGATCATGACAGGGATGGTCGGCGGCAAGGCATTGGATGAACATCCCACGGCTTTGACAGTGTTTATCCTTGCTCCGTTGTTCTTTCTTATGCCGTTCGGCGAATGGCAGAATCTGCTGCTGGCGGGCCTGACGGCGCAACAGGTGATCGTTCCAGCGGTCGTTCTCCTGATCTTCATCTTCCAGGCGCGCCGCTTCGCGTTCCATCCATTCGCCTGGTTGATGCTTCTCTTTGTCATGCTGACCACGCCGTCATTTCTGACCAGCACCGAGTATTTCCCGCTTTTTCTCGCCATCGCAGGTGGCTTTGTCATGGTCAGCCTGGTCACCAATGGGGTCGAGAGCTTTCGGGATATCCAGTGGCTTTTGCGGGCCTATCTGGCAGGAATGGCGGTAATCTCAGTCGCCGTGGCCGTGGCCCTGTTGCGAGGACCCGATCTGGGAACTGTGATCGGGCATCCGCTCTTGCGGCCGGGCTGGTTTGGCCTGCCCTTCCTGCAGGGGACGGAGAGCAATTCGACGGCATTCGCCATCTTCTATGCCATTGGCTTGCCGATCGCCTTCAGCGAATTCCTCACGGCGCGCCGCTGGGGTGCGCGCATTGCCTTCGGCGCCCTATTTCTGCTCATGGGGGTGGAGCTGCTGATCACCTTTACCCGCAGCGCCATGCTTGGTGCAGCCATCAGCGTAAGCATCGTGGCGTATTATACGCTTTCCAGGCGGGCAAAAATCATCCTGGCAACGCTGATCGGTGTAGTGGCATTCTTTCTCGGCGTGCTCATTCTGGGTTTTCTGGCTGGGGCTGGGTCCTCCTCCAATGAGATTATCCGTGGGATCAACGGATTGCTCAGCATGAAAGAGGAATCGACAATGATCCATGGTCAGGTTTTTGAAGGTGCGGTCGATCTCGCATTCTCTTCGCCGCCCTGGGGTCTTGGCTTTCTCAACCTGCCTGATGCCATGCGCCTGCTGACCGGCCACACACTTTCGGCGCACAATTCCTACCTCACGATCTGGATCGAGTTTGGCTTGCTGGCCGCCCTGGTTTTCACCGCCTTCTATCTTGGCTGCATTTACGAGAGCTGGCGTACGACCCGCCTGAGCCTTGATAACCGTGAGCGCAGCAGTCTTGCTGCAGTAACGGGTATTGCAATTAGCCTGGCGCTCTCCTCATTGTTTCACGATGATTATGTTAATTCGGCCATCTGGAGCTTTTTCGGCCTGGCTTTGGCGACCGGCTGGGTGAAGCGGCCGGGAACGAGTTGGCGGCGTCTTGCGTCCGGCCTTATACCGCGCCATAAGCAGGCCTCGGCCACCTTCTAGAGACCGCCTGATGTCCCAGCACCTGACCAAGCCCTTCACCGATTACCGGGAATCGCACAAGGGGCGGGGCCATGACTATCACCGGAGTTTCACCGAAGTTCCCCACCGGGTTGTGATGTGGGAATTGGAACAGGGATTCCTCCGTTCCATCCTTGCGATGTTCTCTAATCCTGCCCAGGTGCGCATGCTGGACTTCGCATCCGGCACGGGCCGCATCATAGGCACGCTGGAGCCGCACGTCGCTTCTGCCGTGGGTGTAGATATTGCGGCGTCAATGCTGGATTGCGCGCGGCAGAACGGCGTCAAGTCGGAATTGATCGTTGCGGATCTCACGGCGGAAAATGCGCCTGAGCTTGGCACCTTCGATCTCATTACGGCATTCCGATTTTTCCCGAATGCGGAACCCGAACTACGCGCCGCTGCCATCAGGGCGCTTGCCAGCCGTCTTGCTCCCGGTGGGAGGCTGGTTTTCAACAACCATCTCAATGCGTCTGGATCGGTTTTCTGGCTGATGCGCCTGTTTCGCAAGCCGTTTGCCCGGGAGGCGGTGCCTGAAAGCGAAATCCATGCGCTGATCGCAGCCGCCGAGCTGCGTATTGAACGCACTTTCCACTCGGGTGTGGCGCCGGCGACGGAGTTGGTGAACGTCTTCCCGATATTCCTGCTGCGGCCCTTCGAGCGCATGGCATCCCGTCTGCCGTTCTTGCGTCCTTTGGCGCAGAACATAGTATACGTCTGCAGAAAATCGTGAGCGCGGCGCGGCGCGGCTTCCTGGTTGAGCTGTGCGGTCTTCCGGGATCGGGAAAATCACACTTTCTGCCTCGGCTTGCCATGCTGTTGCGGAATAAGTCCGGATCGGCTTCCGACGATGTCTATAGCCCGGTTCCTTTAAGGCGCGGATTGGGGCCGCGTCTTCTCCAGGTGTGGAACGAGCCCTTACTATCTCTGCAATTCTACTCCCTGGCGATTCTGCTTGGATCGGGTGCGAAATGGCGCCTGCGTGCTGCCAAGGGATATATTCACGAAGCCATTTCGGTGCGAAGCGCGTTGGCAGGACGGCGGCGCCTGTTGGCCGATGAAGGCTTGCTCCATCATATCTTCTCGCTGGCGTTCGGCAGTTCCATCTCCAGCCGCGCACAGGACATGATCGTTGCGATCCTCCGGCGCTATTATGGTCCGCTCAATCATGTGATGGTCCATCTGGATGTCGAAGCCGAGACCTGCATCCGCCGTTTTGCTGGCCGCGATGCGCCGGAAAGCTCCTTCAACCGGTTGACGTCACTCGAGATGGTTGATCGGCTTCGGCGGGACAGGAATTACCAGATATTGCTTGCCTGTTATGAACGCGCGCTCGGGCGAAGCGTGTTCACGCTGCGGACAGACGATGATTTGGAAAGGCTGGTCGATCTCGTCTTGCACGCGGATGGTCATCTCTGTGCATAGCGGGTTTGTTTCAGTAAAGTGACCACCTGCTCGTGCGCTCGGGGGCCGGCGATCATCGCCTGCATGAAGGCACGGCCATTGGCAATCAGCGCGCGGCGCAGGTCGGGATTTTCCACAATCGTCAGCGCTCCTTCAGCAATCGCGGCGGCGTCCTTGGTGGGTACATACAAAGCGTGCACATTCGGCTTGAGTTTCAACGATATGCCGCAGATATCCGTTGAAATGATAGGCAGGCCTTGCGACATCGCTTCATAAAGGACGCGCGGAAATCCTTCCCCCGAAAAGGAGGCGAAGGCGAAAATGTCGGCCTCGCGGTAATGGCGGGCGAGGTCAGCGCCTGTCTGATGGCCTGTGAGCGTGACGACCTCTTCCAGCCCGCTGTTCTTCACTTGCTCGCGCAGGGTATCTTCGAATGGCCCCCAGCCGACAACCGTGCAGCGAAAGTCGATCGCCGTGCGGGCGCGAAGCAGCCGCACCGCCTCGATGACATAGGTCACGCCTTTACGCTCGATCAGGTTGGCTACAATCAGTAGACGGATTATCGGACCGGCACAGGTATCTTCGCGTTCATAGATGCGGAACTCATCCCACATCAGGCGCGGGATAGTTTCGTGCGCATTGGCGCCTTGCTTCGCATACTGGCTGCTCAGCAGTCTTCCTGCCGTCAGTGTGAGAATGGAGCCATGAACGGCGCTATTCTGCAGTGCAGCCACCAGGCCGCGGAAGACCGGCACAAGCGGACGCTTCAGAAGGCCCTGGAAGGGGATCAGCAGTTCGGCTTCCTCGGGCCAATCGGAGCCGAGATAGGCCATATAGGGGCGCCGTGCCGCGCGGTAGAACAGGGCGGCCATGGCGCCGATATAGCCGGGAAAGAAGATATAGGCGATGTCCCAGCCACGCCGGTGGCGAATCAGTGTCGCAGCGGACTGGATCATTTGCCAAGCCTTGCGCAGCTTCAGGAAACGTCCAGGCCTGGCCAAAGGAATTTCGATGACGCGGATATTGGGCGCCTGAAAGGAGTAGGTGGCAGTATTTTCATAATCCAGATCGCCGGGCCGGAAGGCATAGGTGAATATGATCACCTCCTTGAAAGCCGTGGCCAAACCATCAATATAGCGGCCTTCACTGGGGGAATGCAGATATTGCCGGCCATCGAATGAGATCGGAGTTTCGGAAACCACCGCTAGGGTCAGGTTCGAAGTTTGAAACAATGGGTTCTCTCCGGCGGTTGCCGATGGCGTCCAGAACCATTTCGGCATGCTGTCGGGGGGCGTTATGCAATGCCGTTGTGCGGCAGTCCAGATGCCTTGAGCGCACTTCCTGGGCTAGCAGGGAAAATGTCATGAAGGTGCTGTTTTCCGCCGGCAGGGCGAAGAAGGGTTGCGGCCTGGGATGAGCTCCGCTTTCGTCAAGGGGCGGACTTGGCTCCGGGCGCATCTTGAGCATTCGCTTGTCCGCAATGCCTATTATCTGATGTCGAGCACGGTATTCAGCTCGGCAGTCAGTTTCCTTTTTTGGATCATCGCAGTTCGTCTCTATCCGCAGGAAGCGATCGGTCTTTCGGCCGCCGTGCTGTCCACGACTGGGCTGCTGTTTGGCATGGCCGATATTGGCCTCGGCGTCGCGGCGATCCGGTTCCTGCCGGAATCCGGGCGGGATTCATCGGCGCTCGTGAACTCGGTTCTAACCGTGACGATGGGCATGTCGGCAGCCTTGGCCGTGCTGTTTCTGGCGGTATCGCCTGCGTTGACGCCGCAATTTGCACCCGTCACGCGAAGCCCGGCCTTTGGGCTGGTATTCGTGGTGCTCACCTGCGCGCAGTCGCTGACTGTCACGCTGGGTTCTTTGTTTTTGGCCCGGCGCAGAAGCAAGTTCAGCTTCTACCAGGACGCATCTTCTTCCGTATTGAAGCTCGTCCTGGCGATTCCCATAGCCTTGCTGTTGCCTAGCGCCCTGGGGCTTGTGGCGGCGAGCACTCTGGCAATGTGCCTTTCGGCTGGATGGGCACTTATGGTGTTCCTGCCAAGCACCGATCCGCAGCTGCGCCTCGCCCCACGGGTATCCTGGCGGATCCTGCGCCCAATGATCAGTTTCGCTTCGGGCAATCATATCGCCAGGGTTTTCCTGGATGGGCATATTCTGCTCGCGCCGATCATCGTTCTTGGCCTGCTAGGTGCCGCGACCAATGCTGTCTTCTATCTGGCATGGACATCCAGCATGATCCTGCGGGTCATTCCGGTGGCGACTTTCAATTCCTTGTTGGCCGAGGGGGTCAATGATCCGGCATCCATGCCCGCGCACATCCGCAAGGCTCTGCGGCTGACCGCGGCCATTCTGCTGCCGGCAGTCGGTCTCGTTTTGCTCATCGCCGATTATTTCCTGCTGATCCTGGGCAAGGAATATTCGCAGCAGGGCGGCGATGTCCTGCGCCTCCTCGCGCTCGCCAATATTCCATGGAGTGTCAATTATCTGGCCATCAGCATCGCGCGGGTGCGCAAGGACAATGTGACGCTGCTCTTCGTGGGTGTGGGCCTTTTCACTGCGGTGACGTCGCTGTTATTTCTCCTGGTACCGATGTTCGGTCTGATCGGAACAGGCATCGCCTATCTGTGCGCCCAGTGCATCATAGCCGCCACCGTCATGGCGGTATTCTTCATCCGCCGCCATCGACGGCAGATAGGATCATGATTTCCGCGCGGTGACATAGATCACGCGATGGATGCGATCCGCTGCATCCGCGCTCAATCGGCGCAGCTCTTCCGCGGGCGCCGGTACGTCGCGTATATCCGGGGGAAGTGCGGCTCGGTCGCCTTCCGCGCGATGGCGCAGGCGCCTCCAGAACCGCTCTCCGCCGGGTATCGCTGTGACCAGTGCCTTGGCGACGTTTTTGACGGCCCCTCGGGCCAGTGACAAGGCCACCGAGCCTCCCGAGCTGGGGAAAGCACCATGAAACTCGGGAACAAGTCCAGCCGAACGAATGAGACGCGCCAGATCAGGTACCGAATGGTATGCGATTGTGTGCGGTGCCGGCACAAAGCCTGACACGTCCTTGTTGCTGGTGCAGAAGAGAAAGCTGCCGCCTGGCGAGAGGACCCTTGTGACTTCAGCCAAAAGAACTTCCATGCGCAGATAATAAACCATTGCCAGCGCGACGACGATGTCGAAGCTTTCATCGGGAAAAGGAAGTGCGTGCGCATCGAAGCGGATCAGGTTTCCAGCCATTCCCGGCACGTTCGCGCAAAGGCGTAGATTCTCTTCGCTGTAATCACCTCCGACGAAATGCGCGGCCATTTGGGAAAAATAGCCGAGCCCGATGCCGGCGCCGCAGCCGATTTCAAGTACCCGGCGGCCCGCCATGCTCCTGGCGGCCCAGTCATAGCGGAAACGAATGATCGCCAACGTATCCAGGGGAAGTGAATGCCCTGGCAGTTCCGTTATATCATGCAGATCTTCCGAACGTGACCTGTTCATCGCCATATACCGCGGCCCAGAATGTTTGCGGAATAGAACGCCCGGGCCTTGTGCCACACATAAAGATAGTCGTAGTCGCCCCGCAGCTTGTTCTCAAGCACCTCGACGGTGTCGCCGCGTGCGATCATGACGCGGTTCAGGAGGTAGCGTTGTGCAGGCGTGTTCCTGCTGCGCCAGAATGTGCTGCAGGCATTCGTGAAACCGGCTTCCCGTACGGTGGCAAGTGCGCTGGCAGGGATGTCCGCTCCCTGGCCATTGGGATATGCGAAGCTCTTCACCGGACGCCCCAGCCGCCACTCGATCTGGTCGCGGCTTAGAAGGATTTCATCGCGCACGGCCCGGTCGTCCAAATCCGTGAGAAAGCGATGGGTGCAGGTATGCGCGCCGAACTCGACAAGGCCACTGTCGGCCATTTCGCGCGCCTGCTCCCAGGTCATGGCATCCCAGATGGGATCGGGAATGAGGCTTATTTCTCCGTTCAGGAAATCCGTCACCACATAGATGGTGGCGGGGGTTTCGTAACGCTTCAGAAGGGGGAAGGCGACTTCGTAATTGTCCCGATAGCCATCATCAAAGGTGATTACCACGGGTTTGGGTGGAAGTGGCGCGCCCTCCAGAAGCGAGGCCGTCAGCATTTCCAGCGGGACGACATTGTAGTTGGCACGCAGATGCTTCAAATGACTCTCAAAGAGGGCCGAAGGCAGCGGGTCCCATTGGGGCTCATCCGCATCGTTGATGCTATGATAGCAAAGGATCGGTGCGGCCAGCCCAGGTGCGACCGGCCCCAAGCGCGACCAAGCGGTGGCGAGGAAATCCTTAAGCACCGTAACCCTCACTACAGCTTATTCGGCTGTCCAAAGCGCAGGTATAGCGCTCGCCAGAACCGCCATTTTCAAACTCGTTTTGCACGCCAGGCTTCCAGAAAGCTTGTCCGGCAAGTGTACACCGTCGCCCGGATACAGGAAAATGCTTCTTCCGTGTTGCTGCCCTGTGGCCGCTCTGCTAGACGAAGGCGACGATAACGGGCGCTCGTTTTGGCCGGCAAGTCTCTCTTTCTTGAAGGCATTTCCAGTCTGCCCATGCTGGAATCCGTGTGGCGCGCTCTTTTCCGCCAGCAATCGAGGCCGAATCCATTCCTGAGCTATGAATGGGTCAGGCTTTTTTGTGAATCCTACGCCGCCCCGGAGTCGATTTCCTTCTGGTGCTATGAGAGGGACGGCAACGTCGTAGCGATTGCGCCGCTGCAACGACATGGTGCGCGTCTCAGTCTGCTGCACAACCTGGAAGTTAACGATTATTGCGGCGTTCTGACGGCTGCTGCGGACACGATCGTCGCCGAGCGTTTCGTGACAGACATCGCCAGAATCTGCCGGGGCGGATTTTATCTCCCTCTACTGCGTGAAGACGACGCCTTTAATCGCGAGCTTGCCGCAGCAATTGCTCGGCGCGGAGGAAATTTCGCGACCTATCCTTATACGGTGAACCCCTATGTGGATCTGCCGGCGCAGGGTGGAGACATCATGGCGTCGCGACCGAAGCGGCTGCGTCAGGAAATCCGCACCACCATCAACCATCTTAACCGCATGGGGCAGTGGCACTACGAAGCGCATTCCGGCGGCACAGAGGCGCAGGAAGTCCTTGAAGCTCTGCGGGCATTCCATCTGTCGCGGCAGGAAGGAAAGCACGGCACCTCGATTTTTCAGAATGCCCGACATGCCGCATTTCTGGGAAGCATAATTGGGCGGATGGAACCCGAGGTCCAGACCCACCTTTCCGCTTTGCGGTTGGATGGCCGCATAGTCTCAGCCGCATATTCGCTGATTGCGGGTGATACGCTCTATTACTGGGTTCCTTCATTCGATCATCTGCTGCCCAGTGTCTCCCTGGGCAAGCTTCAGATCGCCGAAGTCATGCGCGATTGCGCGGGGCGTGGGATCGCGCGTTTCGACTTCATGGGCGGTGAGGAGGCTTACAAGTTTCAGTGGGCAAGTGCGCAGGTGGCGTTGCAGGAGCATATTCTTTATCCTGATGCGCTGCGCCGGTCCGTTGACCGGGCGCGCCGCTCCCTGCGCACAGTCATGCGCGATGCCGTCCACCGGCATCCGGTTTTCGCCAGGCTGGTACGGTGGGGGTAAAACCTGCGAAGCCAAGCAAGGAAAGCGTTTCCAGGATTTTGCCTGTTCCACGAAACGCCGTCGGCGGGAGCTGATTTTGTCCCAAGGCGTTGATTATAAAAGGTTTTAGCCCACTTGCGCCAAGCGCAGGCAGCCTTTATGTATGCCGCTCCTAGGCTTCTCGAACAAGGCTTTTCCACAGATGGGCACTGTCAACCCGGCGCCAGAAAAACGCGCCGTCCCTTTCTTCAACTATCGCTACCTGTTTGAAGGGGATGAAAAAGGGCTAACCGATGTCATCATGGATGTCGTTCACCGGGGTGCCTACATTCTCCAGCGTGACGTGGACGAGTTCGAGGCCAAGCTCGCCAAATTCCTCAATGTGAAGCACGCCATTTCCGTCGCTGACGGTACCAACGCGATGCTGCTGGGCTACTTCGCGATGGATCTTAAGCGGGGCGAGGAAGTCATCATCTGCTCGCATACCTATGTTGCTACCGCGAACGCCGTGCATTTCGCAGGCGGCGTACCGGTTTGCGTCGATATGGGGCCGGACTGGATGATGGATCCGGCCGATATCGAGCGCGCCATTACCCCGCGTACCCGCGCTATCTGCCCGACCCAGGTCAATGGCCGGACTGCGGACATGGATGCAATCGGTGCCATCGCCGCCAAGCACAATCTCGATATCGTCGAGGATGCCGCTCAAGGCTTGGGATCGAAGTTCAAAGGGCGCTATGCCGGTACTTTCGGACGTTGGGGCACCTTCAGTTTCTATCCCGCCAAAGTGTTGGGTTGTTTCGGTGACGGCGGCGCCCTCGTGACCAATGACGACGCCATCGCCGAAAAGGTGCGGCTGCTTCGCGATCACGGCCGTAACGCCGATGGCAAATTCGTCGCTTGGGGGACCAATTCCCGGCTCGACAATCTTCAGGCCGCCATCCTGAGCCACAAATTCGACAGCTATGGCGAGGTCATGCGCCGCCGCCGCGAACTGGCAGGGCTTTATCATTCGCTGTTATCCGGTCTGCCGCAGCTGGAATTGCCGCCGGCGCCAGACGCGGACGAGCGCCATTACGACATCTACCAGAATTATGAGCTCTCTGCCGACCGCCGCGACGCGTTGCGCGACTATCTAAAGGCGCAAGGAATCGGCACTCTCATCCAGTGGGGCGGGCAGCCGGTGCATCAGATTTCCGCGCTCGGCATGTCGGGCAATTGCCCGCGGGTAGACCGCTTCTTCGAGCGCTGCCTGATCCTGCCGCTGCATATGGCATTGACGGACGATGATGTGCGTTATGTCTGCGCCGCCATCCGTTCCTTCTATAATGCCTGATCAGAAGGGCAACCTCGGGGCAGATATGCAGCGCGTCAATTCGGAATTGCAGTCGCTTGCGGACCCTTCCCGGCATACGGAGGCGTTGGATCTGCGGAATGCCAGCGCGACGCAACTTCAGGGCTATCTAAAATCCATGCTGGTGATCCGCTTCGTGGAAGAAGCGATCGGCGACATGGTGGCTTCGCGAGAGGCTGTCTGTCCCTGCCACCTGGGCATCGGTCAGGAAGCGGTGGCGGTGGGTGTTTCCACTCACCTCAATGCGGGGGACCGCGTTTTCGGCGCGCATCGCAGTCATGCGCACTATCTTGCGCTGGGTGGCAGCGTGGACGCGCTGGTGGCGGAAATCCTGGGCAAGGAAACCGGTTGCTCGCGCGGCATGGGTGGCTCCATGCATCTCTATGCGCCGGAAGTGGGTTTCCAGGGTTCCGTACCAATCGTCGCCGGTACGATTCCCATCGCTGTCGGCGCAGCGCTTGCCATCCAACTGGACTGTACGCCGCAGGTTGCGGTTTCCTATTTTGGCGATGGCGCAGCGGAAGAAGGGGTCCTGCATGAATCCCTGAACTTCGCACGTGTGAAGAATCTGCCAGTGCTTTTTGTGTGCGAGAACAATTTCTATTCCAGCCATCTCGATATCGTGCTGCGCCAACCCTCCGACCGGGTGTCGCGTTTCGCCGACGCGCATCGCGTGCCGGTGCGGGTCGTGGAGGGCAACGATGTTGGCGCTGTGGCGGTTGCCGCGGGTGAGCTTATCGAGCGTGCGCGCCGGGGCGAAGGTCCGGGCTTTCTGGAGGCTATTACCTATCGTTGGCGGGGCCATGTCGGCGCCGATGAGAATATCGATGTCGGCGTGCGCCGGAAGCTGGAGGATGTGCTGGCCTGGAAGCGCCGTGATCCCATCCGCCGCCTGGCCGACGCCATGATCGCGAGAGGGGTGATAGACGCTGCCGGTTACGCTGCTCTGGAGACCCAGGTGCGTGCGGTCATCGGCAACGCTGTTATGGCGGCGCGGGCTGCGCCTTATCCGGCGCCAGAGACGCTGCTTGGCCGCGTTTATGCTTCCAATCGGGTCGCTCCATGACCAGTTACGCTGCGGCCATCCGCGAGGCCTTTTTCTATCTGCTGAAAAATCACAAGGAATGCTTCTGCATCGGCCAGGGTCTGTGGAGCCCTTGGTATGTCGGCAGCTCGATGCAGGATCTGGATAAGGAATTCGGCAAGGAGCGGGTGATTGATACGCCTGTTTCCGAATGGGGTGTCACGGGCGCCGCTGTTGGCGCCTCGCTATTCGGTTATCGCCCTATTGTCATCCATCCGCGCATGGATTTCATGCTTCTGGCCACCGATCCCATCGTTAACCAAGCGGCAAAATGGTCTCATATGCTGGGCGGCCGCGTCGGCGCCGGCGTCACCATTCGCGGCATCGTCAATCGGCATGGGGAGCAGGGCGCCCAGCACTCGCAGGCACTGCATGCCTGGTACGCGCACATTCCGGGCCTTCGGGTTGTGATGCCGGCTACGGCGCGCGACGCGCGCGATCTGCTTATCGCGAGCGCGTTATGCGACGATCCGGTTCTCTATATCGATGACCGCGACTGCTATGATCTGACAGAGGATCTGCCGCCGGTGGTTGAGATGGATCTGCGCCGCGAAGGCCCGCGGATCCTGCGCGAGGGGCGCGACATAACCCTTGTCGGCGCCAGCTATTCCACACAGCTCTGCCTGCAGGCTGCCCAGTGCTTGTCGCAGGACGGCATAGAGGCGGAGGTGGTGGATGTCCGTGTCCTCAATCCACTCGACAATAGCGCTATCGTCGCGTCCGTGCGCAAGACCGGCGCACTTGTCTGTGTCGATGGCGGCTGGCGCAACTGCGGCTTGGCGGGCGAGATCATCGCCGGGGTTTGCGAGCGACTGGCGCCAGGTGAGATGAAGCGCACTCCCGGCCGCATCACTCTGCCGGATGCGCCCGCACCGACCAGCAAGCCGTTGGAGCAGATCTATTATCCCACCGCGGAGACGGTGGTCGCCAAAGTTCAATCCATTCTTTCGCCGAACTGAACGTTCCTCCGAGGAAGCCGCATGAGCACGTCTCCCCTGAAGATCTGTCACGCCTTCCTGTTCTTCTCGATCCGCTTTGCCGGCGGCACCTGCGATTTGATGTACAAAATCGCCAAGGCCCAGGCGAATGCCGGACACAAGCCGATCATCTATACTGGCGATTACAAGCTGGATCATGATCTGGTGGCCGGCATTCCGGAAGCCGATGTCCGCGTGGAGAAGTCCTATCTCGACAAGGAAGGCTTTTCGATCATGCCCGGCTTGCCGGCCCGTTGCCGCGCGGAATTGCCTGGCATTGACGTGGTGCACATGCATGTTTTCCGCACGTATCAGAACGCGGTGCTCTACCATTTCTGCCGCAAATTCAATGTGCCCTACATCATGGATGCCCATGGCGCGGTTCCCTATTATCAGCGCAAACGTGGTCTGAAGAAGTTGTTCGACAAATGGTGGGGGCGCCGCATCTTGCGGGACGCGGCCTTCCTTCTGGCGGAAACCCAGGTCGGCGTGCAGGAATATCTCGACATCGATCCGACCTTGGACCGCGCCCGTATCGTAGTCCTGTCGCCGCCGTTCGATACCGATCAGTTCGCCAATCCACCCGCGCGTGGCGCTTTTCGCGCCTCACTGGGCATCGGCCCGGACGAGCCTGTGATCATGTTCTTGGGCCGTGTGCATCACATCAAGGGCAACGACTTCCTCATCAAGGGCTTTGCCGAAATGATGAAGACACGCCAGACCGGCAAATTGGTCATTGTCGGCGGCGATGATGGTCATATGGACGAGTGCAAGGCCCTGGCGAAGGAGCTGGGTGTCGAGGACAAGGTGATCTTCGCCGGTTTCCTTTCGGGCGACCGCAAGCTCTCTGCTCTGGTGGATGCGGATGTCGTGGCGCAGATGTCGCGCCAGGAGCAGGGTGCCTGGGCGCCCATCGAGGCCGTGCTGGTAGGCACACCTATCATCGTTACGGCCCATACCGGCTCGGGCGAAGATGTCCGGCGCCTGGATGCAGGTGAGACTGTCGACTTCGATGACGTGCCGCAATTGGCGCGCAAGCTGCAAGAATTGCTCGAAAACCGCGAAGCCGCGAAGGCCCGGACGATGAAGGCCAAAGCCTTCATCGAGGCAAATTTGTCCTTCAAAACGCGGGTGGGTGAGTATATTGACCTTTATCGTAAGGCCCAGGCGCGCCATGGACGCGCCTGAAAGCGCCGGTCAGGGGCTTCCTTGAAGCCGCAAGGGCTTTTGGAGGTTTTGTGAGTAAGATCATAATCTTGGGGGTTGCCGGCATGTTGGGGCACAAGCTCTGCCAACAGCTTGCCTCTGAAGGGCGGGAGGTGATCGGCACCTTGCGCGGCAATGCTGCGCTGGCTGATCGCCACCCCGACGTTTTCGGGCGCACCCGTCTCATCACCGGCATCGATGTCTTGGACTGGACGGTTCTGCGCCAGTTGGTGGAGCGCGAACGTCCCGCCGCGGTGATCAACTGTGTTGGCCTGGTCAAGCAGCTGGAGACCGCGAACAATCTGCGCCTGGCTGTGGGGTTGAATGCATACCTGCCGCAGGTTCTGGAGCAGATATGCGGCGGCATCGGGGCGCGTCTGGTGCATTTCAGCACCGATTGTGTCTTTTCCGGGGAGCGCGGCCGTTATCGTGAAGCCGATCTCTCGGACGCCAAGGACATTTACGGCAAAAGCAAATTCCTGGGTGAGACTGCCGGTGCGGAAGGCGATGCGGTCACCATCCGCAGCTCCATCATTGGGCGCGAGCTGACCCGTCCCACGCATGGCCTGGTGGAATGGTTCCTGGCACAGCGGGGCAAGACCGTCTCTGGTTATGCCCGTGCTATCTATACCGGCTTCTCCACCCGCGAAATGGCACGCATCGTGGCGATGCTGCTGGACCGCGCTCGGCCGTTGCGGGGTACCTACAATGTGGCGAGCGCGCCGATCAGCAAGTTTGATCTGCTGCATATCGTGCGCGATGCTTATGGCGCAGATACCTTAATTACCCCTGATGAGGAGTTCTTCTGCGACCGCAGCTTGGTGATGGATCGGTTCACCGAGGAAACCGGTTATGTCGCGCCGTCCTGGCCCGATATGGTCCGCGACATGGCGGAAGATCCGACCCGTTACAATAACCAGGAAGAGCGCATCCATGCTTGACGGCAAGCGTATCCTTGTCACCGGCGGCACCGGGTCGATGGGGCGTGTCATGGTTCGCCGCATTCTCAAGGGCGAGGCGGGCACCCCCGCCAAAGTCATCGTTCTGTCGCGCGACGAGGCCAAGCAGCATGACATGCGTACGGCCTATCTCAACCGTACCGTGGCAACCGACGAGACGCTGTATTCCAATTTCGCGCGCGCCCTGGAATTCCGAATCGGCGATGTCCGCTCTTACGCCGATGTCGCGTCGGCCGTGCGCGATGCCGATATTGTCATCAATGCCGCCGCCTTGAAGCAGGTGCCGGTTTGCGAATATTTCCCGATGCAGGGGGTACTTACCAATTGCATGGGGGCGGAGAACATCATCCGCGCCATCTCCGAGCTGAAGTTGCCGGTGGAGACGGTGGTGGGCGTCAGCACGGACAAGGCGGCCATGCCGGTCAACGTCATGGGAATGACCAAGGCCGTGCAGGAGCGCATCTTCATCGCCGCCAATATCCGCGCCCCTCAGACCCGCTTTATCTGCGTGCGCTATGGCAATGTAATGGCTTCGCGCGGCTCGGTGATTCCGCTTTTCCGCCAACAGATACTCAGCGGTGCACCCGTCACCATCACGACGCCGGAGATGACCCGTTTTATGCTGAGCATTGATGAGGCGGTGGATACGGTGTTCGAAGCGCTGCGCGTCGCCAAGCGCGGCGAGATTCTGGTGCCCAATGCGGTATCGGCCACTGTGATCAATGTCGCCAAGGCAATGATCGGTGATCGCAAGAATGAGATCAAGATCATTGGTATTCGTCCCGGTGAGAAGATCCATGAGATCATGGTCTCGCAGGAAGAGTGCAACCACGTCGATGTTCGTGGCGCTTACTACGCCATTCGGCCCATGCTGCCGGAGTTGGCTGATGGCATGCAGCACGGTCCGTCGCCTCTGACCAAGGAGTTCAGCTCCGGCGATACGTTGCTGTCGCTGGATGAAACGCGGGCTCTGTTGTCGAAGCACAAGCTACTGGTGGATCAGGACAGCATTCCGTTTGATTCCAAGTTCTGACGGGCAGCTGATGGGGATCGGGGGCAAGATGCGCGTCGTGACGATGGTGGGCACCCGGCCCGAGATCATAAAGCTGTCGCGCGTCATCGCCGAGCTGGACCGTCATGCCGACCATGTTCTGGTCCATAGCGGGCAGAATTACGATTACGAGCTCAACCAGATATTTTTTGACGATATGGGAATCCGCAAGCCGGATTATTTCCTCAATGCGGCAGGCGCCACGGCGGCGGAAACCATCGGTAACGTCATCAAGGCGTCGGATGAAATCCTGGAAAAGCTCAAGCCCGATGCTTTCCTGCTTTTGGGCGACACGAATTCCTGCCTGTCGGTGATTTCGGCCAAGCGGCGCAAGATTCCGATCTTCCATATGGAGGCGGGAAATCGCTGCTTCGATCAGCGCGTGCCGGAGGAGATCAACCGCAAGGTCGTGGACCATCTTTCCGATATCAATCTCGTCTATACCGAGCATGCTCGCCGTTACCTGATCTCGGAGGGCGTGCGCCCGGAAACCGTGATCAAGACCGGTTCGCCTATGCGCGAGGTGTTGGAGCATTATCGGAACAAGATCGCGGCATCCGACGTGCTGGGGCGCCTTGGGCTCCGGCCGGGTGCCTATTTTGTCGTCAGCGCCCACCGGGAAGAGAATGTGGACAAGCCGGAGCGGCTGGAGGCTTTGGTTGCCTTGCTCGCTGCCCTTAAAGATCGCTATGGCCATCCTGTTATCATGTCCGTGCATCCGCGTACTCAGCAGCGGTTGCAGAGCCATCCCAAGAACCTGCAGGCGGGGCAGGATGGTATCCATTTTCTCAAGCCGCTGGGTTTCAGCGACTATGTCCAGCTGCAGGAGAATTCCTTCTGTGTGCTCTCGGACAGCGGCACCCTCACTGAGGAAGCCTCTATCCTGGACTTTCCGGCAGTGATGTTGCGCGAGGCCCATGAGCGGCCGGAAGGAATGGACGAGGCCACCGTGTTGATGACTGGTCTGTCGCTGGAGCGGGTGCTGCAAGGCGTCGCGCTGGCACGCGCCCATCATGGCGAAAAGCGCGAATTCCATCTGGTGCCGGATTATGAGGCGGACAATGTCTCCCGCAAGGTGGTGCGCCTCATCCTCAGCTATAGTGATTATGTACGGCGCACGGTTTGGCGCGAAGCCTGATGCGCCTGCTGCTGGTATCCGACTGCTGTTATCCCAGCACCAAATCTTCGGCCAAGCTGATGCACGATCTGGCAGCAGAATTCGCGCGTCAGGGCCATGATGTCACGCTGTTGGCAATCAGCAATGATCCCCCCATGCCCACCGAGATTCTTGCCATGGAGGGCTACCGGCTTTTCCGCGTTTGCGCTGGGCGCACCAAAGGCGCCGGAAAGGTGACCCGCGCCGTCAACGAGATACTGTTTCCTTCCATCGTCTGGCGTGCGGCAGGTGCGTGGCTGCGCGCCTATCCACACGACATGATCATTTATTATTCGCCCAGTATCTTCTTCGGTCCATTGGTGGCGAAGCTGAAACGGCTGTGGAAGGTGCCCAGTTATCTGATCTTGCGGGACATCTTCCCCGATTGGGCGCGGGAGGCAGGCGTGCTGAGCGGCGGCCCGGCTTACCGCTTCTTCAAGTGGCGGGAACAGGTGAATTATGACGCCGCCGACGTCGTCGCGGTCCAATCTCCTGCCAATCTTGCCGCTTTCGCCCGCTATAATCCCCATCGCCGCGACCGGATGGAGGTCCTGTTCAATTGGACCGACACGGCTCTGCCTCCGCACGGCAATCATCGACAGCGGTTGGGTCTTGATGGCAAGATCGTGTTCTTCTATGGCGGCAATATCGGCGTCGCGCAGGACATGGACAACCTGCTGCGCCTGGCGGTGAGCCTTGGTGATGAACCGCGTGCCTATTTCCTGCTGGTGGGCTCGGGAACGGAGGCTGCGCGCCTGGCGCGTGCCGCCGAAACGGAAGGATTGAGAAATTTTCGGGTGATGCAAGCCTGTGGCCAGCAGGAATATCTGGAGATGCTGCAGGAGTTTGACATCGGCCTGATCACGCTGGACAGGCGGCTGCAATCCGCCAATGTCCCCGGCAAGTTGCTGGGCTATCTGCAATGCGGCATGCCCACGCTGGCCAGCGTCAATCCCGGCAACGATCTGGCCGATATTCTGCGCGAGTCCGGGGCCGGGCTTGTCAGCATCAATGGCGAAGATGCGCTCCTGCACGCCAATGCGCGGCGCTTGGTGCAGGATGATGCATTACGAGCGCAAATGGGCGCCGCCGCCCGGCGCCTGCAGGCCCGTCATTTCGATGTGGCGACCGCTGCCCGGCAAATCCTGTCGGCTTTCGGACATAAGGCATAATTGGCGCAATGGCTTGCTTTATTTGATGTTTCTGGATATTGACCTCCTGGGGCGCGGTTGGAAGCCGCTGGAGTTCTCGGTTATCGGATGGCAATAGCCGTACCTGCGCAGATGAATGCCAAGCGCTGGCTTCTCGCCCTGATCGATGCAGTGCTCTGTGCATCTGTGGCCGCGGCCTTAGCGTTCCTGTTTCCCGTCGTGCCCATCGCCCAAGCCGCCTTGGTCGGCGCGCTCGCCGGGGTCGCCGCCATGTTTGCCGCCGGCACCTATCGTATGGTGGCCAGCCATATCGTCCTCGCAGACATGCCCCGGTTCGCACTGGCTGGCCTGATAGCGGCAGCGTTTTTCTTTGTCCTGACATTGTTGCGCAACTCCGCTGGCGATGCGGCTGCCAGCGCAGTCCTGTTCGGCTTGCTGGTCGTTTGTCTGGTGGCGCCGGCGCATCTGGCGGGTGGATGGCTTTGGCGCCGCCTTGTCCGGCGTGGCTTGCGGCGCGAGCGGCTTGTCATATACGGCGCCGGTCAGGCGGGCGGGCAGCTGGCGGCGGCGCTTGGCAACTCGCTGCATCAAAACGTTATCGCATTTGTGGACGACAATGTGCAGCTGCATGGTCGTGTCTTCGCAGGTATCCGTATCTATGCTCCAGACCATCTTGAGGATCTGGTTCTTCGCAAAGGTGCCACGAAGGTACTGCTGGCCATTCCATCGGCGCCACCTGCGCGCAGGAAGGAATTGTTGCAGCGCCTTTCGCAGCTTCCAGTCAGGGTTTCCAGCGTCCCGCGGCTGGAGGACATAACCTCTGGCCGCGCAATGCTCAGTCATCTGCAGAAGGTGGATGTCGCGGATCTTCTGAATCGTGCGGAGACGAAGCCGGACCCGGCGCTGATGGGCGCCTGCATTGAGGGCAAGAATGTTCTGGTCACCGGTGCGGGTGGCTCCATCGGAAGCGAATTGTGCCGTCAGGTTTTCCGTGCCATGCCACGCACTCTGATCCTGTATGAGATGTCAGAGCCGTCGCTATACGCGATCACCGAGGAATTGCGTGCAAACGCGCAGCCAGATGTCCGCTTGGTCCCGATCTTGGGCAGTACGATGGACTTGCCACATCTGGAAGCGGTATGCCGAAACTTCGCAGTTCATACCATTTATCATGCCGCGGCCTACAAGCATGTCCCGATAGTCGAGGAGAATGTCGTAGAAGGCGTGAAGAACAATGTCGTTTCGACCGCCAACGCGGCTGAAGCCGCGATACGCAATGGTGTCGAAACCTTTGTTCTCATATCCAGCGACAAGGCGGTGCGCCCCACTAGCGTTATGGGTGCCAGCAAGCGGTTCTCCGAAATGCTCCTGCATGGAATCGCGCAAAGATCCGGGGTTTCGACGCGTTTCGTTATGGTGCGCTTCGGCAACGTGCTGGGGTCGTCGGGATCGGTCGTGCCGAAATTCCATGCGCAAATTGCGCAAGGCGGACCGGTTACCGTCACGCACACTGATATCGTGCGCTATTTCATGACGATTGGAGAAGCCTCGCAATTGGTCATTCAGGCTGGCGCGATGGGAAGGTCCGGCGATCTATTCCATCTCGATATGGGCGCGCCCGTCCGGATTTACGATCTTGCGCGCAGATTGATCCACCTGTCCGGCTACAGGGTGCGCGATGCGGCCTGTCCTATGGGGGATATCGAAATTCGCGTCACCGGCCTGCGCCCGGGAGAGAAGCTATTCGAGGAATTGTTGGTGGATGGCACGCCTGTGGCGTCCGAGCATCCCAGCATCTGGCGAGCTTCCGAATCTTGGCTTTCCCCTGAGGACACCGATGTTCTGATGCGGGAGCTTGTTGCCGCCTTTCGCGATGGTGATGCGCAAATGGTTGTGGCCATCCTGCGGCGGGCAATTCCCGACTTTACGCCTGACAGGCAGCTTTCCGATCTGATGATACCGCCGAGAGTTCGGTGATTTTACGATGCGGGAATGTTGCCGGCTGCGTTTAGAAGCCTGATGTTCTGACGAATTCGCCTTCGCTCGAGCGGCGCATGACTTCGTACAGCACGGCATCGCCCGTCAGGGTTTGGCCACCATCGCGCTGGATGGGGCGCAGATCCATGGCGAAGAGTTGCTGCGTGTTGATCGGCATGATGTGAGAAAGGGGAATCCTGATGATGATTCCCTTGTCGAAGCTGCCTTCACCGAACTGCTGTGAAGACACGTTGGTTTTGGTGGCAAAAACGCCGATCTCAACCCCGGAAGCGAAGCGCCGCGTCACCTGCGCCGTAGTTCCCCAGTCGCCGGCCAGGTAGCGCCCGATACGGAAACTGAAGTCGAGATTGGCCCACGGGGACTGGTAATAGAAGGTCAGGTGCCCAGTCGTCTGCTCATAATTGCGCAGGCCGAAGAGGCGGTCGAAATCGCGCTGCTTGACGTGATATAGGTCCGCGCCCAGCGCCCAGCGTTGCCCCGTGGGCTGCCAGAGGATTTCGCCACCCACGCCCGCAAACATGCTTTCCAGATATCCGCCGCGCAACGTGACAAAAGTTTCGGGCGTGAGGCGGAAACTGTATTCCCCCAGCAGGGCGCCAATGCCGTTTCTGCCTTCCGAGAAATAGCGCACAAAGTCGGTGCGGACGTGCGGCAGCACGCTGTCGGAAATGCGCGTGGTCGTGAAGGTATTGAAGAGGTCCATTTCCGCCTGGCCGATGATGCGGAAGCCGGACAGGATTTCGACGCTGGCTTCGCCGCCCGCGACGAACTGCACACCTAGCGGATTGGATGGGTCGAAGAACTGCTGACGGAACTGGGGGAAGATGGACCAATTGAATCGCGGGAATGTATTGCGGTCGGCCTGTGCCAGAACCGGATTGTCCATCGGCGCTGTTGTATAGCGTCCCTGGTCTCGAAAGATGTTGTAATCGCCTTGCTGGCTGAAACTGCGTTCGGCTGTTCCGCGCGGAATTTCAATCTGCGCCCGCGGCATCCCCATAACCACTGGAAACAGACGGAAAACTTCAATCTCCGCTGGCGCATCGGCCATCAGAATGCGCAGCAGGCGGTCCGTGACGTCACTCTCGCTCTGATAGCTGCGGTTCTCGTAATAGACCAGGGCCTCGCCGTCGCCGAGGGAGAGTGCTCGCAGCAGGATGTTCTGCTCGCGGATCTTGCGGCGGATCGTTGCTTCGGCCTGTGCGCGGCTCGGAGGCACCGGGCCGGTAGCGTCGATCGTGACCATCTGCGACGGCACAGAGATCTGCGCCAGCGTAAGCACGAAATCCTCACGCCTCGCGACCGGCGGCAAGGTGCAGTGCAGGGAGCCATTTATCTCGATGCTGCGTACATCTCCGGCGAATGGTGCAATCTGTCTTGCCAGGCTGTCGCACAGGGACGGTGATGGCTGCGTCATCTGCAGAACCAGAACCTCGCCATTCAGGGCGACATTCTGCAGGCCGGGGCGAGCCCAAAGAATATCGACCAGCTCGGCACCCGATGGGCGGGCGATGTTGCTGGCACGGGCGCGCGCCGCCCTGAGGGCGCGGGTCTGCTCGCTTTCGGAGCGCACCGATGGTGGCGTCGGGGCAGGTCCCAGGCGGCTAGGAAAGTCGTCGGCAGTCGGGTCCAGGCTCAAAGTGATGTTGCCATATACGGACCTGCCATAGAGCCAGCCCATGCCCAGCGTCACGCCGCCCATCACGCGATAGGAGGCGCCCAAATTGAACTGACTGCGCGGGCGGAAATTGCCTGATGCCGTTTCTTCGACATATTTGTCGCTGCTGTATTCGGCGAGTAGCGTCAGCCCTTCTGCCGGCGTGTCCCAGGAAACGCCGCCGAAGAAGCCGGCGTTGCGGCCGTGGAAATAGCGGCCGAAATCGAAATTTCCGCCCAGTCCGAAATCGGTCGATCGCTTGTCGAAGGACTTGGAGATGAGGCTTAGAGGGTTGCGGATCGTGTTCGCCGTGGCGAGGCGGCCCCAGCCGATGCCGAGAGTGAAGTCCAGATCGCCCATGCTCTTGCTGGCAACCAGATATTCGCTGCTATAAATGCCGGTGCCGACCAGGTCGTTCGTTCCGATGGCCAGCGCCGGCAAGATGTCTCCTTCGTCCCACAGGCGCACCTTGAGCCCGAAGGCGCGGTCGAAATAGACGGGATATTCCGGATGAAAGGTCGTCAGACCGGAATAGCGGAAAGATGTTTCAAGCCATGGCAATGCCTGGAAGTTCAGGCTGTAGCGTTGGCTTTTTTCGAAAAAGGCTGCGCTGATGCCGAATTCGCCGTCCGGCGCCATGCGCGCGCTCGGCATGTCGATGAGGCCAATGGACCCGAACTGTGAACGGGGCTGGGCCGTGGCGGGACCGACGGCGAGGGCAAGGAAGGCGGCACCCTGCAGGCAAGCGAGTCTGAAGGCCCTCTGACGCGATGGCCGTCCGGTGACCGCGCCGTCCTTTCCTGCCGCCCGCACGCCGAGTTTCCGTAACCGCGGAGACTTCCTTTGCCTTTCGGGTAAGTAATTGCAAGAAAAATATTTTTCTTAACTTGCAGGGGTGGATTGTGCTAGATGACCGCCTCTGCAAAAGCGGATCTGAGGGGATAATGCCGCGGCATATTCAGCGCAGGCGGAAGGATATTTTGAGCTTGCGTCTGCTCGCCTTCCTGCTGCCCGTTTTGTGCTTCATCGCGGTTGCTCCGGTCCATGGCCAGGGACTGCCCAGCATCGAGCAGCTGCAGCAGCAGTTGGGCCAGCGCCAGCCCAATGTCTTGCAGAACGACACAAGTGTGCAGCCCAATATGGTGCTGCAGCCGGAGGCGCCGCAGCAGGCGGGTAACCTGCCGCAATCCCGCCTTGAGCAGATCATGTCGCAACGCGCCGGCGTGCCGCTTCGGCAAATCGGCTATGACCAGCTCGGCATCGGCCGCGCCGTGACTGTGCCGCAAACCGGCGCGGTGCAGGATGATTACATCTTGGGTGCCGGCGACGAAGTCGTGGTTTCGTTACGCGGACAGGAAAACAACGACATCCGTATCGCCATCGATCGCAACGGCCAAGCCGTGCTGCCGCGTCTGAGCCCTATCCCAGCGACCGGCCGCAGTGTCGGCAGTTTCCGCCAGGATGTGGAGGCGGCGGTCCGTCGTGCTTACGTGGCGACCAATGCCTTTGTCTCCGTTGGCCGTGTGCGCCAGATCAGCGTGCTGGTATCGGGCGAGGTGAACAACCCTGGCCAGCGTCTGGTCACGGGTCTTTCTTCGGTGGTCGATGCGCTTTTGCTGTCAGGTGGCGTGCGCAAGACCGGCTCGTTGCGGAGCGTCCGTATCGAGCGCGGCGGCCGCGCAATCAATGTCGATCTCTATTCCGTTTTGACATCTGGCGGTAACACTGCGGCCATGCGGCTCGCCGATGGCGATCGCATCGTCGTGCCGCTGCTCGGCCGTACGGTGGCGGTTTCGGGCCTGGTGCGCCAGCCGGGTATCTATGAATTGCCGCCGCGTGCTTCGAGTATTGCCGCGGAGGCGCTGCTGCAGCTGGCCGGCGGCCAGGAAGTACGTGGTCTTTATCGCCTGTCTGTCCTTCGCATCGAACCTGACGGGCGAAGCAACCTGGTTTCCGTGCAGGAACAGGGTGCGGTCCTGCGCGACAGCGAAATCCTTTTTGTGCAGCTGAGCGCCAATCAGGTCGTGAACCAGGCGCGGCTGTCCGGTGGCACGGGGCTGGCCGGCAATTATCCCATCGTTTCCGGCACGCGGCTGTCTCAGTTGCTGCGGGCCCCCGGTGCGATGGGGGAAACGCCCTATTCGTTGTTCGGCCTGATCGTGCGTCGCGATCCGCAGACATTGATACGCACCTTTATCCCCTTCACGCCGGTCGCTGTGATGGCGGGGCGTGAGGACGTCAATCTTCAGAGCGATGACGCCGTGCGCGTCTTCTCTGCGGCCGAAGCCCGCCTGCTGGACTTCGTGATGCGCTCTTATCTGGAACGTCTTGCCCAGGCCGATGCGGCGCTTCGCAACCCGCTCGGCGCGGCGCCGGAAGGCAATGAAGGTGGCACGCAGATCGGGACGCAAAGCTTTGCTGTGGTCCAGCGTGAAGCGGAGCGCGAGCAGCAATTGGCGGCGGTGCAAACCTATATCTTCAACGTACCGTCGGAGTTGCAGCGCAGCGCGATCATCCAGTTGCTCGATACGCCTGCGCCGGGCAGTCCCTTGGCGGCGCGCCGCCAGGAGGAAGAACGTCGCGCCCGGGAGGTCGAGCTTCTGCGCCAGCCTGCCGTCCCAGCTGCCGGCCAGCCGAATCAATTGGGGCAGCAAGGTGCCGTCAATTTCCCGGCCGGAGGGTTGCAGTCACAGCAGCTCGGGATTCCACTGACACCGCAATTGCCTTCGCAATCCATGCGCAGCCGGACTTCTCTGGAACGCACCCTTGCCCCCAACTTCCAGGACGTCGAGACGGAAGCCGAGCGCTTTGCCGCCAATCGGGAGGCTGAGACCTTTGGCCAGCTGGTCCGCCAGCTGGACGTTGATCCGCTCATCCTGATCAATTTCCTGGTCGAACAGCGCGCGCGGCTGGATGGCGCGGTACGCGGTCCAGGCACTTACTTGATCGGGCCCTCGACGACCTTGAGCGATCTTGTCCAGGCCGCGGGCGGCGCCGTCAATTGGGCGGACCAAAAGGGCGTCGAACTCATAACGACCGTGCTGGACCGGGAAAGCGGCAAAGGCTCGACACTGCTGCGTACCTTGCCACTCAACAGCACGACTCTGGCATCTTACATCGTGCGCCCCAGTGACCAACTGCGCTTTGCTCAGATTAGTGCCGGCAGCGCGGGCTCCGTCACGATCCAGGGAGAAGTACGCAATCCTGGTACCTTCGCGGTCCTCAAGGGTGACAGACTTTCCGACGTACTGGCGCGCGCCGGCGGCTTGACCGAGGTCGCCTATCCTGCGGGCACGGTCTTTCTGCGCCAGTCTGTGGCGCAGGCGGAGCGTGAAAGCTATCAGCGGGCCGCGCGGGAAGTGCAGGATCAGCTGGTCGTGGCAATGACCCGAGTCGGCAATTCCCGGATTGAGCCTGGCACCTTCGCCTCCATGCAGACTTTTGTTACGGAGTTGCGGCAACAGCGGGCACTGGGGCGAATTTCTGTGGTTGCAGATCCCAGCATCCTGGCGTCGCGTCCCGAACTGGATCCGCTTCTGGAACCGGGGGATGTCATCTATGTGCCGCAGCGGCCCAGCACGATCTCTGTCCTCGGGCAGGTCCTGCAGCCGGGAAGCTATCCTTACACCTCGGGAGAAAGCGTCGATTCCTATATCCGGCGTGCGGGCGGTTATGCGCGGACTGCGGACGAATCGCAGACTTATCTGGTCTTCCCGGATGGCTCCGCGCGCCGCTGGGAGCGCTCCTGGTTCCGTTTCGATGCTGCCAGCCTGCCGCCAGGCACGGCTATCGTGGTGCCGCGCGACGTGACGCCGTTGGACCTGCGCCAGACCATTATCGATGTGACCCAGATCCTGAGCCAACTGGCGGTTTCGATTGCTTCCGTGGCCGTCATCTCACGGTAGCTGGATTGCCGATGCCGGAATGGGACATGCGTAATGGCGCTGCTGATGCACAGCAAAAGGGCAGAATTGGCGTAATCTCCCAAAAGTTGCCGCTGGATACGAAATGGTACAGAATGTGTTGCTGCGTCGCAACAATCGCTATTTTGATACCCGTTTCGGTTGACACCCACGATCCGGGAAGTAAAGTCCGGTTCACGTAACGCACTGGCACAAATTACCCGGGAGATTGAATATGCGGACCATTACCGCGGTTCTTGTCGCGTCTAGCCTCTTTGTTTCCAATGCTTTCGCGGCGTCCCAGGCTGTGGCTCCGTTGCCTTCTGGTAAGCCGGCTGGCGTGAGCCAGGCCGCTGCGCTCGGTCCGAATTTCGCGCTGATCCTGCTGGGTCTGGGCGTGGTTGTTGGCGGTGTCGTTCTGGCAGCCAGCAACAATGGCGGCGATGGTGTCACCACGCCGACCACGACCGCGACCTCGACGACGGGTCTGCCGTAAGCCAGGCCATCTTAAATAATTCCGGGAAACGGGGAGCGGCGACGCTTCCCGTTTTTCTTTTGTGCTTCGCAGCCGATCCTATTCCGGCGGCCGCAGGATTTTCACCTGCACCGTGGTGCCCGACGGATGCAGGTGCTGCAGGCTCTGCCAGACGAAGCCGCTGTCCGCATCCACCCAATAGCTGTCGGTGAAGCGCCAGCGCGGCGTGCGGCTTTCGCAGGTTTCATCCACCCGTGTGGTGGCAAGCGCCGTGCCCAGGATGGTCACGATCTGCCGCCCTTTTACGGCGCTGACGCAGGTCAGTCGCACTCCGTGCAGATTCACGTCCGGAAAGTCGGCGACACGCGCGCTGGAGAAGGCGCCGCGCAAGGCCTGCGCTGGCGGCGGCAGGGTTTCGCGGGCCTGCGGATTCATCCCCCCGCGATCGTGCGGCAGACCGACGCTGCGAAGAATACGGCCATCGCGTGTCAGGAACACCACCCGCGAGGCCGCCGTCCAGAGCAGGTCGCCATTATTGTTGGTGGCCAGCACCAGCATCATCTCGCTGCTGCCGTCCACCCGATAGGCCAGGGTGGCATAGGGAATGGCCGCGGCCTGCTCCATGGTTATCTGGCCGCTGCCGGTCGAGTTGCGCCAGCTCTCGCGCACGACCTGGAAATACTGGCTCCAGATGCTGTTCTGGGAGCTGCATCCGGCCAGCAGCAACGCCGCCGCCAGCGGCAGATAAAGCGCCCGATTCACGGCAGCGCGTTCTTCAGCGCGATGCGCAGTTGCGGCGCGATGTCGGGGCGCGACAGGCCCACCGCGATATTGGCGGCCAGGAAGCCCACCTTGTCGCCGCAGTCATAGCGGGCGCAGTCGGTCTTCACGGCATGGAACGGCATCTTGCCGATCAGCTGCGCCATGGCGTCGGTGAGCTGAATCTCGTTACCCGCGCCGCGCTCCTGCTTGTCCAGGATGGTGAAGATCTCCGGCTGCAGGATGTAGCGGCCGATGACGCAGAGATTGGAGGGCTCGGTGCCGGTCGGCGGCTTCTCCACCACCCCCAACACCTCGGTGGCGTTGCCCTTCACGGCGCCCGGCTTGACCACGCCGTAGCGTTTAATCTCCTCCAGCGGCTTTTCCTCGGCCGCCACGATGATGCCGCCGCCCACCTGGTTGTAGCTGGTGATCATCTGGGAAAGGGCGCCGGGCTTGCCCACCATCAGGTCGTCGGGCAGCAGCACCGCGAAGGGTTCGTTGCCCACGAAATGCCGGGCGCACCAGACGGCATGGCCCAGGCCCAACGGCTTCTGCTGGCGGATGAAGCCCACCGAGCCGGTCTGGGGCAGCGATTCCAGCAGGCTGTTCAGCTCCTGGGTCTTCTCCCGCGCCTCCAGCAGCGATTCCAGCTCATAGGCATGGTCGAAATGGTCGGCGATGATGTGCTTGCCGCGGCCGGTGATGAAGACGAACTGCTCGATTCCGGCCTCGCGCGCCTCCTCGACGGCGTATTGGATCACCGGCTTGTCCACCACCGGCAGCATCTCCTTGGGCACGGCCTTGGTGGCCGGCAGGAAGCGGGTTCCCATCCCCGCCACGGGGAAAACGGCCTTGCGCACGGGTTTGGCTGTGGACATGGGGATGGTTCCGCAAAAGGCCCTGTTTCATGGCATGGGGGTCTTGCTACTGTCCAGTTTTTCCACCCCTTTTCGGCTTTGGCGCGATGCGGCGTTCCGTGGCTTTTCTGGCGCTCTGGCTGGGGATCTGGTTCCCGGCGCCGCTCCTGGCCGCAGGCGCCGCCGACGCCATTCTGGCGCAGGCAAACGCCGCCCTGGCGAGCGGCCAGTATGAGGCGGCACGGACCCTGGCCGCCTCCGGCCTGGCCGAGAGCGGCCTTGAGGCGCCCATGCGCGCGCGCCTGCTGGCCGTGCGCGGGCTGGCCTGGCAGACGCTGGGGCGGCCTGAGGAGGCGCTGGTGGATTTCACCACCGCGCTCCAGGGCGATGCGCTGGTAGGGGAGGAGCGCGCCCGCACCCTTTTCGCGCGCGGGCTGACCTTGGACGCCCAGGGACGGTTGGAGCAGGCGATCGGCGATTACAGCGCCGCCCTGATCTTCGCCCCCCGCGCGCCTTACGCGCTCAACAACCGGGCCAATGTCTATCGCCGCCAGGGCCGCTTCGCCGAGGCCAGGCGGGACTATGCCGCGGCGCTGGAGGCGAACACCCCCAACCCGGAATATCCCTGGTTCGGCCTGGGCCAGATTGCCGAGGCGGAAGGCGACGTCCAGACGGCGCGGGGCTTCTACAGCCGGGCGCTGACCGCCGATCCGGGCTTCGCCCTGGCGCGGGAGCGGCTGGCGGCGCTGGGCGCGCCCCAGGAAGGCTCGGCGGGCCTGCCGGCCGATACCGGCGTCATCGTGCTCAAGCCGCCCACGGCCCGTGGCGAAACGACGCCCATCGTCCTGAAGCCACCCGCACAGGCCGCAGAGGCCGCGCCCGCCAGGCCCGTGCCGCCGCGCGCCTCGCCCGTGACCCGGGTGGCGGAAGACGCCCGCCCCACGCCCCAGCCCGCTCCCGGCCGCGGCGCGCCGCTGCGGCCCGCCATCATCGACAACAGCGCCGCCCGTCCGGCGGCCACAGGCGCGCTGGTGCAACTGGGGGCCTGGCGCAGCGAGGCAGAGGCGCAAGCGGGCTGGGCAGCGGCCCGGAAGGCCGCTGGCGGGTTGCTGGACGGGCTTTCGCCGGTCATCGTCGCGGCGGTGTTGCCGGGGCGGGGCACCTTCTACCGCCTGCGGGTCCGTGCCCAGGGACCGGCGGGCGCCTTTTGCGCGGCGCTGGCGGCCAGGGACCTCGCCTGCCTGCCGGTGCGCGATTGAAGACCGCACCCCCTGATTGAGGGTGCATTGCAGCGCAACAATGCCCTAGGGTGGCCGGGAACCCGATAAAGATTTGCATGCGATTTCAAATAGTGACATTCGCGCTGGGGCTCTTCGCCGCCACGACAGCCCAGGCCGTCCCTTTTGCCGAAACCGGCGACAGCCAGTTGCGGGCGGACATCGCCCTTCTGGGCAGCGCGGGCCTCACCCCGGATTTCAGCGGCCAATGGCCGATCCCCTGGGCACCGCTGCTCCTGGGCCTGGAGGATGGCCCGGCAGCCGCCGATCCCGCCTTGGCGGCCGCGGCCGGGCGCGTGCAGGCCCGCGCCGAGGCGGCCCAGGGCTTCTCCGCCACGGCGATGCTGGGCCTCACCAACAGCCCGGCGCTGGTGCACAGCTTCGGCGGCCTCGGCCGGGGCGAGGGGCAGGCACAGCTTTCCCTGGCCTGGAGCGGCGGGGACACGGCGATGCGCCTGTCGCTCGGGGCCATCACCGGCGATTTCACCGGCCGCAGCATCAAGTTCATGCCGGACGAGAGCTTCATCGCGCAGAAGATCGGCGATGAGGTGGTGGTCTATGGCGGCTGGCTTTCGCACTGGTGGGGGCCGGGCTGGATTTCGGCCCTGGCGCTGTCGAACAATGCCCGGCCCATGCCGCAGGTGGGTATCCAGCGCGCGGGCGGCGCTTCCAGTTGGCCGGTGCTGGAATGGCTGGGGCCGTGGCAGGCGGAATTCTTCATCGGCCTGATGGACGATCCGCGCATCGACCGCAACACGGTCTACAACGCCCTGCGCATCGTCTTCCAGCCCATAGAGGGGCTGGAGATCGGGCTGGCCCGCACCGAGCAGATCTGCGGCACGAACCACCCCTGCGTGCCGCTGCGCGACACTTTCGCCCTGCAGAATGATTTCACCAAGGCCAACAACACCAACGATCAAGGCCAAATCGACATTCGCTGGTCGCACCATGTCCTCAGCGTGCCGATGCAGTTCTACATGTCGCTGATGAACGAGGATTCCTCGCCCGTCACCCATTCGGCGACCTCGCACCAGTTCGGCGTCACCGCCTTCTTGCCCATGGACAGCGGCTCGCCCCTGCGCCTGACGCTGGAATACACGGACACCGTTCCCACCTGGGATATCTTCAGCTTCGGCAACCGCGCCCATGGAGTCGCCTACAACAATACCGGCTATGTGGACGGTATGCGCTATCGCGGCCGCACGCTGGGCTTCAGCCTGGACAGCGATTCCAAGCTTCTGTCGCTCCAGGGCGCTTGGACCGACGCGGGCGGCCGCTTCTGGGAACTGTCCTTGCACAACGCCCATGTCTCCAACCCCAACAATGTCGCGGGCAATGTGGTCACCCTCACGCCGGTGCGGATCAACATGGCGGAGGGGCGGGTGAGCCTGCCCTGGAACGGCCTGACGCTGGATCTGGCGCTGCGGCTGCAGGACGACCAGCCACGCCCGGCACAGGGCTTTGACGCCTCCTTCGAGCTGGCCTTGCGCGCGCCGCTGTGAGTTAATCGTCCCTTAACCCTGTTTCTTGGGAAGCTCGAAACGCCTTCGCGCCGATGATGCGGCCGGAGGAACCATGTCCATATTGGTCACCGGCGGCGCCGGCTATATCGGCAGCCACGTCACGCACGCGCTTCTGGACCGCGGCGAGCGCGTCGTCGTGCTGGACGATCTCTCGACCGGCAATCGCGCCTATGTCGGCGAAGCGGCATCTTTCGTCGAAGGCGATGTTGGGGATGCCACGCTGCTGCGGCATATTCTGGCGGCATACGAAGTGCAATCGGTGCTGCATTTCGCCGGCTCCATCGTGGTGCCGGATTCCGTCACCGACCCGCTGGGCTATTATGAGAACAATGTCGTCAAGTCGCGCGCGCTGATAGAGGCGTGTGTCCAGGCCGGTGTCGCGCATTTCATTTTCTCTTCCACCGCCACTGTCTATGACGCCGACGCGCCGCAACCGCTGGACGAGAGCCAGCGCAAGGCCCCGGTCAGCCCCTACGCCCGCTCCAAGCTGATGGTGGAATGGATGCTGGAGGATGTCGCCCGGGCGCACGCCTTCCGCTACATGACGCTGCGCTATTTCAATGTGGCTGGGGCCGACCCGCAGGGCCGCACCGGCCAGTCCACCCCGAAGGCGACGCATCTGATCAAGCGCGCCGCCATGGTGGCGCTGGGCCGGGTGCCGCACCTCGACATTTTCGGTACCGACTATCCGACGCCCGACGGCACGGGGGTGCGCGATTACATCCATGTCACCGACCTGGCGGCGGCGCATCTTCTGGCGTTGGATGCGCTGCGGGCAGGCGCGTCTTCTGCGACCTACAATTGCGGCTATGGCCGAGGACTTTCGGTGCGCGAAGTGATTTCCGGGGTCGAACGGGTCATCGGCCGCGATCTGCCGGTGCTGGAAAGCGCCCGCCGTCCCGGAGACCCGCCGATTCTGATCTCCGACCCAAGCCGCATCAAGGCGGCGCTGGGCTGGCAGCCCGCCCATGACGATCTGGACGGCATCATCCGGTCCGCCATCGCCTGGGAGCGCCGCTTCAACAGCATGAACAGCATGCCGGCGCGCTAGGCGACGAATCAAAATTTCACAAACCTGGAGTTTGATCCCGGTGCGTTTCGGTGCTGGGGCCCGTATGTCGCGTTGGAGAGGCATGCTGGGGTTGATCGTGCTGGCGGGATGCGCAAGCTGGGAGGCGGCGCCCGGCTTCGTCCTGCCGGCGTCTTTCACGGACCGGGTCTGTGGCCGGTATGCCCTGGAGCGTGGCCAGGACGCCGCCTTGATGGGCCACCCACAGGCCATCCAGGTGCGGGTCGCCAGCGATGTCTATAGCGGCTGCGTGAAGGAAAGAAGGGCAGGGCCAGCCCCCTGAATTCCTAGCCGCCTCATGACGATCTGGACAGCATCATCCGCTCGGCCATCGCCTGGGAGCGGCGCTTCAACCGGGCTGGATAACGGCTTACTTCCCGGCCGAACCGGCGGTGCCGGACACAGATATTCCTTCGCCCGAGGTGTTGCTGGTCTTGGACAAAAGCGCGGCGCCAACAATGAGAGCGGCCATCCCGACCGACGTCAGCAGATATACGCCATTCACGCTCAGATAGGCGCGCTTGACGCCGGCGGGTCCTCCCGGCGGCAAGGGGTGGGCATGGACGCCTGTGGTGAACGCAAGCGCGCATAGCGCGACAAGAAAGCCGATACGCAAGATATTCCCCATATGGATCGCAAACGCTTGCGTTCGATCTGCGGCGCGGGGCGCCAGCTTCTGGGAGGAGCGGGGCATGGCGGGATCCGTAAGTCGCCTATCGCAAAAGCCGGCAGGCGCACACGGTCCAACCTCCAAATCGTCCTTCCCGCGAGATTTCCAAATCGGACGCGGTATCTGCAGCAAAGATACGTGACTATTATGCGTGGTACTATATGCGTCAAGATGACTTGCTCCCTTTATGAGAGCTGGTCAGCTAGTTGCTTGGAATCTAAGGAAAATCAGGATCGAGCGTGGGATTTCCCAGGAAGCCCTGGCCGTGGATGCCAGTGTGGACCGGACCTATGTCAGCCGCCTGGAGAGGGGTTTGGAGAATCCCAGCGTGGGGGTCGTCGAGCGATTTGCGCTGGCCCTGTCGGTCGAGATCACTGATTTCTTCCGAAGACCTTTCAAGGGCGAGGAGCTACCACCTGTTCTCAAGAAGGGGCCAAAAGGGAAGAGCCGCCGCAAGCCGTAAGATTTCTGATCGGAAAGTGTGCCTGGACTTGTTTTTGCCACCGGCGAAGGCTTCAAGTCCCGCCATGCGCGTCTTCGACAAAGCCACCTACGACCCGGCCGTGGCCTGGGCCAGGGCGCATGAGCGCCATCTCTCCGCCCTGTTCATGGCGGGCGGCTTCGTCTTCGACAGTTGGGCCTTCGGGCGCATCGATCATCCCGCCACCCAGGCGGTGTTCATCGTCTATCTGCTGGCGGCGGGGATCACCATCGCCGCCCAGCATGCGCTGGAATCCCGTTCCGGGGAGAAGCAGCCTTCCGAGCGCGTCCGCGCCGCATTGATGTTCGCCACCCAGTTCGCGTTGGGTGCGCTCTTGTCGGGTTTCTGCGTCTTCTATATCCGCAGCGCCTCGCTCTTCGCCTCCTGGCCTTTCCTGATTTTCATGGCTGCCGTCTTCATCGGCCAGGAAGCGTTTCGCCAATATCATTCCCGGCTGGTCTTCGCCGCGCTGCTGCTGTTCCTGTCGGTCTATTCCTACGCCATCATGCTGGTGCCCATGGTGGTGGGGCAGATCGGACAGTGGCCGTTCCTGCTCAGCGGCGCGGTGGCCCTGGTCCTCTTCGCCGTCTATATGCGGGCGCTGGCGCGCCTCGGCCATGACCGCTATCGCGGCGCGCGGCTGCAGATCGCGGCGGGGGTGACGCTGATCGCGCTGCTTTTCAACGCATTCTACTTCCTGAAGATATTTCCGCCGCTGCCGCTGGTGCTCACCGATGCCGGGATTTATCACCAGGTCCGCCGCGTGGGCGGCGAATATCACGCCCTGGCGGAAGAGGAGCCGCCCGCCTGGCGTGCCCTGTTCGGCACCAATCCGGTGCTGCATCCCCGTTCCGGCGCGCGGCTCTATGCCTATAGCGCGGTCTTCGCGCCGCACGGCCTGACCACCCGCATCGTCCATGAGTGGCAGTGGCTCGACGGGGAGGGGCTCTGGGTCACGCGGCAGCGCGTGCCGGTAACGATCGCGGGCGGGCGGGACGGCGGTTACCGCTTCTACACCTATCGGACGGCGCCCGCGCCCGGCCAGTGGCGGGTCAATGTCCTCAGCGAAGACGGCCGCACCGTGGGCCGGGTGCGCTTCGCCGTGGAGCCCCAGGCGGTGCCGCCCGCCACCAGCCTGAAAATCCTGGCTTCCGGCGGATAAAGCCGGGGCCGCTTGCATCCGCCCGGCTTGTGGCCTATTTCACAGTCCGCTTTCGGGATACAGAAAATTGTCCACTAGCAAGACTGTTATATCGCATCTCCGCCGCCTGGAGGCCGAGAGCATCCATATCATGCGCGAGGTGGCGGCCGAGTTCGCCAACCCGGTGATGCTTTATTCCATAGGCAAGGATTCGTCGGTGATGCTGCATCTGGCGATGAAGGCTTTTTATCCGTCCAAGCCGCCCTTCCCGCTGATGCATGTGGACACGACCTGGAAATTCCGGGAGATGATCGAATTCCGCAACGAGACGGCGAAGCGCCTCGGCCTCGATCTCATCGTCCATGTCAATGAAGACGGGGTGAAGCGCGGCATCAATCCGTTCGATTCCGGTTCTTCGCTGCACACCCAGGTGATGAAGACCGAGAGCCTCAAGCAGGCACTCGACAAATACGGCTTCGACGCAGCCTTTGGCGGCGCGCGCCGCGACGAGGAGAAATCCCGCGCCAAGGAGCGCATCTTCTCCTTCCGCACCGCCACCCATGCCTGGGACCCCAAGAACCAGCGGCCCGAGCTCTGGCGCGTCTACAATACCCGCATCCACAAAGGCGAGAGCATCCGCGTTTTCCCGCTCTCCAACTGGACCGAGCTGGACATCTGGCAATATATCCTGGCCGAGAACATCCCCATCGTGCCGCTCTATTTCGCCAAGAAGCGCCCGGTGGTGGAGCGCGGCGGCACGCTCATCATGAAAGATGACGACCGCATGAAGCTGCTGCCCGGCGAAACGGTGGAGGAACGGCTGGTCCGTTTCCGCACCCTGGGCTGCTACCCGCTCACCGGCGCCATCGAGAGCGATGCCGACACGCTGGAAGCCATCGTCACCGAGATGTTCACGGCCCGTACCAGTGAGCGTCAGGGCCGCTTGATCGACAGCGACGAGAAAGCCTCGATGGAGAAGAAGAAGAAGGAAGGCTATTTCTGATGAACGCGCCTTCCCGGGAGCTCCAGGCATTCCTCGCCGCGCAGGAGAAAAAGACCCTGCTGCGCTTCCTCACTTGCGGCAGTGTGGATGACGGTAAGTCCACCCTGATCGGGCGGCTGCTTTATGACACCAAGCTCTTGTTCGAAGACACGCTGGCCAGCCTGGAGAAGGACAGCAAGAAGTTCGGCACCACGGGCGAGGACATGGATTTCGCCCTCTTGGTGGATGGCCTTGAGGCCGAGCGCGAGCAGGGCATCACCATCGATGTCGCCTACCGCTTCTTCGCCACCGACAAGCGCAAGTTCATCGTCGCCGATACACCGGGCCATGAGCAGTATACCCGCAACATGGCAACCGGCGCTTCCAACAGCGATCTGGCCGTCATCTTGATAGACGCGCGCAAGGGCGTTCTGGTCCAGACCCGCCGCCATGCCTATATCTGCGCGCTCCTGGGCATCCGGCATATCGTGCTGGCGGTGAACAAGATCGATCTGGTGGGTTATTCGCCCAAGGTGTTTTCCGACATTGTGGCGGACTTCCGCAACTTCTCCCTGAAGCTGGGCTTCGCCAGCGAGGTCGCCATCCCGCTGTCCGCCCGCTATGGCGTCAATGTGATGGAAAAGAGTGTTGAGACGCCCTGGTATCAGGGTCCGTCGCTGCTTGAGCATCTGGAAACGGTTGATGTGGATGCGGCGCTGGAGAGCAAGCCCTTCCGCCTGCCGGTGCAGTGGGTGAACCGTCCCAATCTCGATTTCCGGGGCTTTTCCGGCACCATCGCGGGCGGCCGGATCAGGCCCGGCGATACGGTGGTGGTCGCCAAGTCCGGCAAGACCAGCAAGGTGGCGCGCATCGTCACCCATGATGGCGATCTTCCCGAAGCGGTGGCAGGCGATGCCGTCACTCTGACCCTGGCGGATGAGGTGGACATCAGCCGCGGCGATGTGCTGGCCGCGCCCGACGCCCGTCCCGCCGTCTCCAGCCAGTTCGCGGCGCACCTGCTCTGGATGGCGGAAGAGGAGCTGCTGCCCGGCCGCCAGTATCTGTTGAAGCTCGGCACCGCCACGGTTCCGGCACAGGTCTCAACCCTCAAGCACAAGGTAGACGTCAACACGCTGGAGCATCTGGCCGGCAAGACATTGGCGCTGAACGAAGTGGGCTATTGCAACTTCGCCACCGCCCAGCCGCTGGCTTTCGATCCGTACAAGGACAATCGTGACACCGGCGGCTTCATCCTGATCGACCGCTTCACCAACGCCACGGTGGCGGCGGGCATGATCGACTTTTCGCTGATGCGCGCCACCAATGTCCACTGGCAGGCGCTGGACGTGAATAAGGGCGCCCGTGCGGCGATGAAGGGCCAGAAGCCCGTCATTCTCTGGTTCACCGGCCTGTCGGGTTCGGGCAAGTCCACCATCGCCAATCTGGTGGAGAAGAAGCTCACCGCCGAGGGGAAGCACACTTACCTTCTGGACGGCGACAATGTCCGCCACGGCCTCAACAGGGATCTCGGTTTCACCGACGCCGACCGGGTGGAGAATATTCGCCGGGTCGGCGAAGTGGCCAAGCTGTTCGTGGATTCGGGCACCATCGTGCTCACCGCCTTCATTTCGCCCTTCCGCTCCGAGCGCCGCATGGTGCGCGAGCTGGTGGGCGCGGACGAGTTTGTCGAGGTTTTCGTCGACACACCCATCGAGATCTGCATGCAGCGCGATCCCAAGGGCCTCTATGAAAAGGCCAAGGCCGGGCAGATCAAGAACTTCACGGGCATCGACAGCCCGTATGAAACCCCGGAGTCCGCCGAGCTCACCATCCATACGGTGCAGAGCGAGCCTGAAGTCCATGCACAGCGCATTGTGGATTACCTGCGGGACAGGGGCTATCTGGGCTAGGGCTTTTTACTAATAGTCGCGCGGCCTGATGCGAACCGCTTGACACTTCGCAGGGCCGTCGTTCTTAGACGCCGTAATAATCCTTGTACCAGTCCACGAATTTGGGGATGCCGACGTTGATCGGCGTGGTGGGCTCGAAGCCCAGATCGCGGCGGCTGGCCTCGATATCGGCGGAGGTGGCGGGTACGTCGCCCGGCTGCAGCGGCTCCATCTGCATGACCGCCTTGCGCTGCAGGGCCTGCTCGATATGGCCGATATAATCGGTCAGCTTCTCGACCTTGTTGTTGCCGAGATTATAGACCTTGGTGGGGGGCGTTCCCTGCGCCGGACGGTCCAGCGCCCGCAACACGCCCTGAACGATGTCGTCGATATAGGTGAAGTCGCGCCACATCTCGCCATGATTGAAGACCCGGATGGGTTCGCCCGCCACGATGTTGCGAGTAAAGAGGAAGGCCGCCATGTCGGGCCGTCCCCAGGGCCCATAGACGGTGAAGAAGCGCAGGCCCGTGCAGGGAATGCCGAAGAGATGGGCATAGGTGTAGCCGAACAGTTCGTCGGTGCGCTTGGTGGCGGCATAGAGCGAGATCGGCTTCTCCACGGGGTCTTCCACCGAGAATGGCGTCTTGGTGTTGCCGCCATAGACGGAGGAGGAGCTGGCATAGACGAAATGCTCCAGCTTCTTCAGCTTGCGCGCCAGTTCCAGCATCACCACCTGGCCCATCACATTGGCGGTGACATAGGAATAGGGATTGATCAGCGAATAGCGCACGCCCGCCTGCGCGGCCAGGTGAACGATGCGGTCCATGTCGGGGAAGTCGTCCGCCAGCCTGTGCACGCCCTCCTGATCGGCGACATCCAGCTTGCGGAAAGTGAAGCCTGCCTGGGGCGTCAGCCGCGCCAGCCGCGCCTCCTTCAGCGTGACGTCGTAATAATCGTTCATATTGTCGATGCCGATCACCCGGTCGCCGCGCGCCAGAAGGGCATGGGACACGCTGGAACCGATAAAGCCGGCGGCGCCGGTGACAAGGACAGTTTTCATTATAAGGTCTCTTATAGATCAGTGCCGGTTCTACGGCCTACAGACACATAGGTAAATCCAGCCTCTGCCATGGTGTCGGGCCGGTAGATATTGCGCAAGTCAACCATCAGGGGCGTTTTCAATGCCGCTTTGACCTTGGTGAGGTCGAGGGCGCGGAATTCGTTCCACTCCGTTAGGATCACCACGCCGTCCGCGCCCCGCAGGGCTTCATAGGCATCGCCGCACCAGCTCGCATCCAGGTGCTTGCATGCTTCCGTCATGCCCTCGGGATCATAGGCGCGTATCTTCGCACCCTGCGATTGCAGCGCCGGAATGATCACCAGGCTGGGCGCATCGCGCATGTCGTCGGTGTTGGGCTTGAAGGTCAGGCCCAGCACCGCGATGGTCTTGTCCCGCACGCCGCCGAAGGCCGCCTCGATCTTGCGCGCCATAGCCGATTTGCGCGCGTCGTTGACGGCGACCACCGCCTCGACGATGCGGGTGGGCGCACCAATCTCCTGCGCGGTACGCACCAGGGCAATCGTATCCTTGGGAAAGCAGGAACCCCCATAGCCCGGGCCGGCATTTAGGAATTTGCGTCCGATGCGGCCGTCCAGGCCGATGCCGCGCGCCACGTCCTGCACATCGCCGCCAACTTTTTCGCAGATATCCGCCATCTCGTTGATGAAGGTAATTTTGGTGGCGAGAAAAGCGTTGGCCGCATATTTGATAAGCTCGCTGGTCTCGCGATTGGTGAACAGCATCGGCGTTTCATTGAGATAGAGCGGACGATAAATTTCTCGCATCACCGCCTGCGCCCGCTCGGTATCGCAGCCGACCACGACACGGTCGGGGCGGCGGAAATCCTCGATCGCCGAGCCCTCGCGCAGGAATTCCGGGTTCGACGCCATGTCGAAATCGGCGCCGGGATTGGCCTTGCGGATGATGGCTTCGACCTGGCGGCTCGTGCCCACCGGCACGGTGGACTTGGTCACCACCACGGTATAGCCGGTGAGGGCGGCGGCGATCTCCTGGGCGGCAGCATAGACATAAGTGAGATCGGCATGGCCGTCGCCGCGGCGGCTGGGGGTGCCGACGCCGATGAAGACCGCATCGGCATCTTTCACGGCGCTGCCAAGATCGGTGCTGAAACGCAGGCGGCCGCCTTTGACATTGGCGGTGATCAGGTCATCCAGGCCCGGTTCATATATGGGACTGCTACCGGCCTTCAGGGTGGCAATCTTCGCCTCGTCCTTATCCACACAGGTGACTATGTGGCCGAATTCAGACAAGCAGGCTCCGGACACGAGGCCGACATAGCCGCTGCCGATCATTGCGATATGCATGAAAATCCCCTTGGACTGATGCCTTTTGGCCCGGACCGCCTTGCGATTCAAGCGCCGGAAAGGCGCAGGAAGTTAATCGGCGTTAACCCTAAGTTCCAATCTTTTTTAATCATATTCGGCCCAGAGTAACGGCGAAAAAGAGGATTTAAGCCGATGGCTAAACCCGCGCTCGCCCTCCATTCTTCAGCCAAACCCGCTGCCCCGATAACGGGTCGCGCGCCGGATTCCAAGGGAAGCGACGGCGTGCTGGATGCCCGCGCCCTGCAAGCCGCGCTCGCTGCAGCGCTACCCCAGCCAGCGCCGCAGGCGGACAGCGCGCCCGCTTTTCTACCCTATGGCAAGCAGGAAATCTCGCTCGCCGACATCCAGGCAGTGATCGAGGCGCTGACCAGCGGCTGGCTCACGACAGGTCCACGTGTCGGCGAATTCGAGAAGGCATTTGCCGCGCATTGTGGCGCCAAGGAAGGCGTGGCGATCAATTCCGGCACCGCGGCCCTGCACTGCGCTATGCGGGCGGTCGGCGTGCATACCGGCGACGAAGTGATCGTTCCGGCGCTCACCTTCGCGGCCTCCGCCAACGCGGCCATCTATGAAGGCGCCACTCCGGTTTTTGCGGATGTCGAGCCCGACACGCTGCTGATCGATCCCGCCTCGGTGGCGGCGCGGATCACGCCGCGCACGCGCGCCATCGTGGCAGTGGATTATGCCGGCCAGCCCGCCGATTACGACGCGCTACGCGAGATCGCGCGGCCGCGCGGCATCCGCATCATCGCCGATGCCTGTCACGCGCCGGGCGCGACCTATCATGGCCGTGCCACCGGTACCCTGGGCGACATCTCCTGCTTCTCCTTCCACCCCGTCAAGCACATGACCACCTGCGAGGGCGGGATGGCGGCGACGGATGACGAGACGCTGGCCGCCCATATGCGCCGCTTCCGCAATCACGGCATCGACAGCGACCATCGCTCGCGCGAGGCGGCGGGCGCCCATGCCTATGATATGACCGAGCTGGGCTACAATTACCGCCTGCCGGATGTGCAATGCGCCCTTGGTCTGGCGCAGTTACCGCGTCTCGGCGGCTGGGTCCATGCCCGCCAGAAGATTGCTGCGGCCTATGACAAGGCATTCGCAGGCATCGAGCAGGTCACGCCGCTCAAGACCCGCAACGACCGCACCAACGCCTATCATCTCTATGTGGTGAAGCTGGACCCGTCGCTGGACCGCGATGCGGTGTTCCGGCATCTCAGGGCGCAGGGGATCGGCGCCAATGTCCATTACGCCCCGGTTTATTGGCACAGCTATTACCAGGCGCGCGGCTATGCCAAAGGGCTTTGCCCGATGGCGGAGCGGGCCAGCCGCCACATCCTCACCCTGCCCATGTTCCCGGCCATGACCGAGACCGATGTGGCGCGGGTGGTGGACGCCCTGAAAGGCGCGCTTTAAGCGAACACGATCGTCTTGTCGCCTGCGATCATCACCCGGCGCTGGATGTGCCAGGTGACCGCTCGGGCCAGGACCCGGCATTCCACGTCGCGCCCGAAGGCTACCAGGTCGTCTACCGTGTGGCCGTGGTGCACCCGCTGCACGTCCTGCTCGATGATCGGGCCTTCGTCCAGACTGGGTGTCACATAGTGGGCGGTGGCGCCGATGATCTTCACGCCGCGCGCGAAGGCCTGCTGATAAGGCTTGGCGCCCTTGAAGCTGGGCAGGAAGGAATGGTGGATGTTGATGCAGCGGCCTGTCAGAGCGGTGCAGGCCTCGGTGCTTAGAATCTGCATATAGCGGGCCAGCACCACCAGATCGGCATCTTTCGCCAGCGCCAGCAGTGCCGCTTCCTGCGCCGTCTTGCCCTCGGGCAGGCGGTGCCAGGGGATGCCGCTCCATTCGACGAAGGCGCGCATGTCATCATGATTGGAGGCGGCGCCGATGATCTCCACTGGCAATAGGCCCGAGCGCCAGCGATGGATCAGGTCATACAGACAATGACCGAACTTCGAGACTGCGATCAGCAGCTTTGGGCGCACCGTCTTGTCATACAGCGTCCAGTCCATGCGGAAGGTGCGGGCGATGGGGGCGAAGGCGGCACGCACCTCTTCCAGGGTCATGCCGCTTTCGCTGAGGAAATCCACCCGCATGTAGAACTGGTCGGTGGATGCGTCGTTGAACTGGCTGGCATCGACGATGGAGGCGTCGTGCCCGGCCAGGAAATTCGCCACCGCCGCCACGATACCTTTGCGGTCGGGGCAGGAGAGGGTGAGCAGGAAGGGGTGCTTCACGGGTGCCATAGCGAAGGGGTCAGTATCCGCTCATCCGCCAGGGCGCAAGCATCCCAGTCCAGCGCGGGCAGGGGCTGCGCGGCGGCGTCCAGGATTTGGTCCAGTTCGTCCCCGCCGGTGACGCCCACCAGGCCGATGGCGACCTCGGGCCGCGTCCGCACGAACCCCAGCGCTGCGGCCAGTGGCGTAGTGCCGGCCGCGGCCAGCCGCGTGCGCAGCGCCGTCAGATGCGGCGCAGCCCCGGCCAGATGCGCCGGCAGCGTTTCAGGCGCCATCAGCAGCAGCCCTTGCAGGAAGAGCGAGCGGGCATGGATTTCCACCCCCAGATCGCGCAGCCGCGCCAGCGACCCGTCTTTCAGCAGCCGCTGGTCCAGCAGGCTGAACGGCAGTTGCATCACATCGGGCCTGAAACGTGCGGCCAGCATGGCAGGATCGTCGGCCATATAGGCGGAGATGCCGATGCGGCGAAAAACGCCTTCTGCCTTCAACTGTTGCATGGCGGGCCATAGGTCGGGCACATCCAGGTCGGCGGCGGCGTGCACCAGGAGCGTGTCGGCTTTCAGCAGGACGGCCGACTGCTGCGCCCGTTCCACCACCGCCGCAACGCCATTCCTGGCGCTGGCCGTCTTGGTGACGATCCGGAACGGCGACGTGTCCAGCGCCGCCAGCACGTTTTCCGCATCGCCATAATTGGCGGCGGTGTCGAGCAGGGTGACGCCTGCCTCCGCCGCGCGGTTCAGAATATTCGCCACCTCGCCGGGCGCCACTTGCCCGCGCGCGTTGGACACGCCATAGGCCTGGCCGAACTGGACGGTTCCAAGCCCCAGCTTCATGCCACCATCCCGGCGACGCGGTCGGCGATGGCGAGCGAGGCGGTAAGGCCGGGGGATTCGATGCCAAACAGATTCACAAGCCCCGGCAGGCCATGCCTGTCTGGCCCTTCGATGCGGAAATCGGAATTGGGATCGTTCGGCCCCGCCGTCTTGGGCCGTACGCCTGAATAGCCTGGCGTCAGCATGGCGGCGGTCACGCCCGGCCAGTATTGGGCGATACGGGGTGCGAACAGCTCCGGCAGATCGGGCGGCACCGTATAGTCAATGGCGGCGGGATCATTGCTGTCCAGCCATTCGACATTCGGGCCGAAGCGCGCGGCACCGCCCATGTCCAGCGTCAGATGCACGCCCAGCCCGCCATGCTCCGGCACGGGGTAGACCAGGTGCCGGAACGGGCACTTCACCGACAGGGTGACATAATTGCCTTTGGCCAGGAACAGGGACGGCACGAAAGCCGCGTCCAGTCCCTCGACCAGTCCCGCGATCTTCTGCGCCCACAGGCCGGCGCTGTTGATCAGAACATGGCAGTCCAATGTCAGCGTGTCATCCGCATTGTCTACGGTGAGCCGATAGCCATTGCCGGTGCGCGCGAGGGCGCACACATCGGCACCGCATGCCAGATGCGCGCCCGCACCTTCCGCGTCGCCCAGCAGCGCCAGCATATATTGATGGCTGTCGATGATGCCGGTGGATGGCGAAAGCAGCCCTTCGGTGGCGAATAGATCGGGTTCCAGCGCCGCGATCTCCGCTTTCGACAGGCGCTTGAGATCGGTCACGCCATTCTCCGCCGCCGCCCGCAGGATGGTCTCGATCTGTGCCGACTGACCCCGATGCGTGGCGACGATCAGCTTCCCCAGCCTTTTGTGTGCCACGCCATGGCTGGCGCAGAAATCGTAAAGCAGCCGCTTGCCGGTGACGCAAAGCTCTGCCTTCAACGATCCCTTGGGATAATAGATGCCGGCATGGATCACCTCGCTGTTGCGTGAACTGGTTTCCATGCCGAAATGCTTGTTCTTCTCCAGGATGACGGTATCGAGCCCCTTGTGCGCCAGGGCGCGCGCGACAGCCAGCCCGACCGCGCCCGCGCCGATCACCACGGCGTCGCTGGAGAAGGTCTCGCCCATCAGAGTTTCAGTGCCTTGGGCACGATCTTTCCGGGATTGAGGATACCACGCGGGTCGAAAGCCTGCTTCAGCGCCCGCATGGCTTCCAGTTCCTCATGCGACTTGTAGCGGGGCAGAAGGTCGCGTTTGGTGCTGCCGACGCCATGCTCGGCGCTGATGGAGCCGCCATAATGGTGCACGATGTCATGCACGATAAGCTGCATTTCGTCCCAATGGCGCAGGAAATCCCGATCGCCGCCAATGGGCGCGCTGAAATTGAAATGCAGGTTGCCGTCGCCAAGATGGCCGAACGTCACAGGCCGTGCGCCCGGAAAGGCCGCCAGGACGGCCGCTGTCGCCTCGGCGATGAAGGTGGGGACCTTCGCCACCGGCACGGATATGTCATGCTTGATCGAGGCGCCTTCGCGCTTCTGCGCCTCGGAAATTCCCTCGCGCAGGCGCCACAGGTCACGCGCCTGCGCCGCGCTTGCCGCAATCACCGCGTCGGCCGCCTCATGATTTTCGATCGCCGCAGCCAGCGCGTACTGCGCTGTTTCGCGCAGGTCCGCCCCCATCCCGCCCGACAGTTCGATCAGCACGTACCAGGGCGAAGGCGTTGCCAGCGGATCGCGCGTTCCGGGAATGTGCCGCGTCACCAGTTCCAGCGCCAGGCGCGGCACCAGCTCGAAGGCCGAGAGCAATCCGCCGCTGGCCGTCTGCATCCGGCCCAGCAGAGCCAGCGCCGCCTGCGGTGAAGGCACCGCCGCGAATGCCGCCACCTGCTGCACTGGCGTGGGGAAAAGCCGCAGCACGGCCTTGGTCACCACGCCCAGCGTGCCTTCCGAGCCGATGAAGAGCTGGCGCAGGTCATAGCCCGTATTGTCCTTATGCAGGCTCTTGAGCATGGGCAGCACGCGCCCATCCGCCAGCACCACTTCCAGCCCCAGCACCAGCGCCCGCGTCATGCCGTAGCGCAGCACATGACTGCCGCCCGCATTGGTGGCGATGTTGCCGCCGATGGTGCAGGAGCCTTCCGAGGCCAGCGTCAGCGGAAACAGCAGCCCCGCCGCGCCGGCGCGGGCTTGCACCTCGGCCAGCACCGCGCCCGCCTCGCAGGTCAGGGTCATGCCCTCCGCATCCACCGCCAGCACGCGGTTCATGCGCCTCAGCGACAGCAGCACCTCACCTTGCGCGACCTGTCCGCCCGCAAGCCCGGTATTGCCGCCGATCGGCACCACCGGCATGCCGGTCTCATGGCAGATGGCGAGCATAGCAGAGACCTGCTCGGTCGTTGCGGGCTTCAGGAGCAGGGGCGAGGAGCCGCGCCGCCCGCGCCAGTCCTCCAGCAGGGGCGCGATCTCGGCCGGATCGGTGCTGAAGCCGTGCTCGCCGGCGGCGGCCTTCAGACGGGCAATGGCGTCCATGACGGCTCTATACCCGGTATTGGCATCCGCACCAATTCGCCTATGGGGACAGGTCAGACGACGGGCGTCAGCAGCGGCTTGCCCGCAAAATGCGCGTCGAGATTATCCAGCACCAATTGGCTCATCGCCCGCCGGGTCTCCACCGTAGCGCTGCCGACATGGGGTTGCAGCACGACATTGTTCATGGGGAACAGGGCCTCGGGCACCTTGGGCTCCTGGGCGAAGACGTCCAGGCCCGCGCCGCCCAGCTTGCCGTCCTGGAGCAGCTCCACCAGCGCCGCTTCATCCACCACCGCGCCGCGCGCGACATTGACGAAGATGCCGTCCGGCCCCAGTGCCTCCAGCACGGCACGGCTGACGATCTTCTGGGTTTGCGGCGTCGCGGGCAGGATGGCGATCAGGAAATCCACCTCGCGCGCCATCGCCACCAGATCGGGACAGTGACGCCAGGGCACGTCCGGCACCGGGCGGCGGCTGTGATAGACGATGCTGTTGTTCATCGCCTCGGCACGGCGGGCGATGGCGCGGCCGATGCGGCCCATGCCCAGAAGGCCGACGCGCTTGCCGCTGGCGCGGCGGGCCAGGGGATATTCGCCCTTCAGCCACTTGCCCTCGCGCACATGGCGGTCGGAGGCGACGAGCTGGCGCGCCGTCATGATCATCAGCGCGATGGCGAGGTCAGCGACATCGTCGTTCAGCACCTCGGGCGTATTGGTGACGGCGATACCCTTGGCGCGCGCATGCTCCACCGCGATGCTGTCATAGCCGACGCTGCCGCAGGCGATGATCTCCAGCTTGGGCAGCTTGTCGATGATGTCGGCGGCGGGACCGCGAGCGCCGTTGGTGACAATGCCGCGGATGCGGTCCGCCACGCTCTCCAGCGCGTCCCTGGGATGGACGCGGTAGCGCTGCTCCAGTTGCTGCTGGATCTCCGGACGCAGCGGCGCCAGTTGCAGAATATCGATCATCCCCGGTCCATCGCGAAAATTCCGCCCTGTTTCTGGGGCGCGCCATCCGAGGCGTCAACAGGTTTTTCGCGCCTAGCCGGCCCGCAAATAGCGCACCGCCTCGTCGCGGCCAAAGAGATAAAGCAGCACGCGCAACGCCTCCCCGCGCGGGCCGGAAAGCTCCGGGTCGCGCGCCAGGATCAGGCGGGCATCGTCATGGGCGGCAGCCAGCAGTTCGCCATGCACCAAGAGGTTCGCCAGGTGGAATTCCTGCTCGCCGCTCTGGCGGGTGCCCAGCATCTCACCGGGTCCGCGCAGTTCCAGGTCCTTTTCGGCGATCAGGAAGCCGTCATCGGTCCGGCGCATGGTCTGAAGCCGCGCCTTGGCGGTTTCGCCAAGCCCGCCGTGATAGACCAGCAGGCAGCTTGACTTGCCCTGGCCGCGCCCCACCCGCCCGCGCAACTGGTGAAGCTGCGCCAGGCCGAAACGCTCGGCATGCTCCACCACCATGATGGTGGCTTCCGGCACGTCCACGCCCACCTCGATCACCGTGGTGGCGACCAGCAGCTTCGTTTCGCCTGCCTTGAAGGCGGCCATGGCGGCGTCGCGCTCCGCCGCCTTCATCTTGCCATGGACCAGGCCCACCGGCAGGCCAAGCGCGCTTCGCAGCATCACGGCGCGCTCCTCGGCCGCCGCCAGGTCTATCTTCTCACTCTCTTCTACCAGCGGGCAGACCCAGTAGGCGCGTTCGCCCCGGTCCAGCGCCAGGCGCAGATGGCTGACAAGCTCGTCCAGCCGGTCGGCGCTCATCACGCGGGTATCGACCTCCTGCCGGCCCGGCGGGCGGCCCAATATCTTCGACACTTCCATGTCGCCATAGGCTGTCAGCGCCAGGGTGCGCGGGATGGGCGTCGCCGTCATCACCAGCACATCGGCGCGGCCCTTGGATTGCAAGGTCATGCGCTGGTGCACGCCGAAGCGATGTTGCTCATCCACCACCACCAGTCCCAGGTCACGAAAGGCGACATCCTCGCTGAACAAGGCATGGGTGCCGATCAGGATGTCGATCTCTCCGGCCTTCAGCGCGGCCAGCACCTGCTCGCGCTGCTTCTCCCGGCCCGTCAGCGCCGCCAGGCGCACGCCCGCCGCCCGGGCGAATGGCTCCAGCGTGGCGCAATGCTGGCGCACCAGGATTTCCGTCGGGGCCATCAGCGCCGCCTGGCACCCGGCCTCCACCGCGCTCAGCATGGCCAGCAGCGCCACCACCGTCTTGCCGGACCCCACATCGCCCTGCAGCAGCCGCAGCATGCGCCGCCCGTTCGCCATATCGGCCTCGATCTCGGCCAGCGCATGGAGTTGCCCATCGGTGAGAGCGAAGGGCAGGGCGGCGACCGCCTTTGCCTTCAGCTTGCCCGTTCCGGCGATGGCGCGGCCCGTCCCGGCGCGCAAGCGGGCGCGGATCAACGTCAGCGCCAACTGGTTCGCCAGCAATTCGTCATAAGCCAGACGCTGCCGCGCGGGCGTCATGGGCGACAGATCGGCCTCATGCACCGGCGCATGAGCCGTGGTCAGCGCCTCGCCGAAAGAGGGAAAACCGCGCGCCTTGCGGAAGGCCGCGTCCTGCCATTCGGGCAGCGGCGGCAGCCGCTCCAGCGCGCTGCGGATCGCCTTGGCGAGGGATTTGGCGGGCAGCCCTTCGGTCAGGCCATAGACCGGCTCGTGCTGGGGCAGGCTCGCGGTTTCCTCCGGCGCCACGACATAGTCGGGATGCGCCATCTGCGGCCGGTCCTTGAACCGCTCGATGCGGCCCGACACGATCCGCCGCGCTCCCACCGGCAATATCTGCTTCAGGTAATCGGCCTCGCCCCGGAAGAAGACCAGTTCCATCACCGACGTCTCGTCCGAAACCCGTACCTTGTAGGGCTGGCTTTTGACCCGTGGCGGCAGGTGATCCAGCACAGTCACCTCCACGGTGGCGATGCGGCCCGGCTCCGCCTCGGCGATCCGGGGGCGATAGGAGCGGTCGATCACCCCCACCGGCAGGTCCAGCACCAGGTCGCGCAACAGCGGCCCGGCCACCTTGGCGATCAGTTTTTCCAGCTTCGGTCCCACCCCGGACAGGGTGCGGACTTCGGCAAAAAGCGGAAAAAGAATCTGTGGGCGCATGGCACGGGAACATTATGGAGTTGGGGCGTTGTTCTCAACGTGTTCCGCCGCTATATCCGGCCCATGGATGACCTTGAGACAGGTGGCTCTTCGGAGACCCGCCGGAAACGGCTTTTGTTCCGGGCACAGCGGCGCGGCTTCAAGGAGGTCGATCTGATCTTCGGCGCCTATGCGCAAGACCATCTGGCCCATCTGGATGCGGCGGCGCTCGACCAGTTCGAGGCTCTGCTCGCTGCTCCGGACCAGGAGGTCTATGCCTGGCTGCGCGGGGCCGAGCCGGTCCCGGCCCAATATGACAATGCCGTCTTCGCCGGCCTCAAAAGCTATTGCGGGCGCAAAGGCCAGACGTGGAACGCCTAGATTACATCGCCAGGACCGATGGCCGTCTCACTGTCTCGGGCGCGCCCGCGGGCTATGACGCCTATCTCGCCGCCGAGGCGGCGCGCCGCCGCAAAGGCCCGGTGCTGTTCGTGACGCTGGACGATGCGGCGGCTGAAAATGCCGCCCGCGCCATCCGTTTCTTTGCACCGGGCACCCTGGTGCTGCCGTTTCCGGCTTGGGACTGCCTGCCATATGACCGCGTCTCGCCCAAGCCCGACATCGAAAGCGCGCGGCTTTCGACACTGGCGGCGCTGGCGCGGGGCTGCGGACCCTGCGTCATCGTCACCACCGTCAATGCCGCGCTTCAGCGCGTCCCGCCAAAGGAATGGATCGCAGAGGCCAGCTTCGCCGCGAAGACAGGCGATGATGTGGACCGCGAGGCGCTGGTCGCCTTCCTCGCCGCCAATGGCTATGCCCGCGCCGGTACTGTGCGCGAACCGGGCGATTTCGCCTTGCGCGGCGGCATCGTGGATTTGTGGCCGCCTGGGGAGGAGCAGCCGCTGCGCCTGGATTTCTTCGGGCAAACGCTGGATGCCGTCCGCCGCTTCGATGCCGAGACGCAATTGTCCAAGGACAGCGTCGAGGACATCGCGCTGTTGCCGGCCAGCGAGGCGCCGCTATCCCCTGCCGCCATCAGCCGCTTCCGCACCGGCTATGTCGCGGCCTTCGGCCCGGCGGGCGACGATCCGCTCTATGAATCCGTCAGCGCGGGCCGCAAGGCGATCGGCATGGAGCATTGGCTGCCCCTGTTCCACGAGCGCCTGGACACGCTCTTCGATTATCTGCCGCGCGCGCTGATCCTGCTGGCGCACCAGTCGGAAGAGGCCAAGACGGCGCGCCTGGACCTGGTGCGGGATTACTTCCAGACGCGTGAGGAATTCCGCCTTGCTCCGCCGGATGAGAAGAGCCGGATCAAGGCCCCGCCCTACAAGCCGCTGAAGCCGGACGCGCTTTATCTGTCCGACGCCGATTGGAAGGCTGCGCTGTCCCGCCACATCGTGCGCGACCTCACGCCCTTCCAGGCTCCGGAAAGCAAGGACAGCATGGATGCGGGCGGCCGCCAAGGCCGCGACTTCGCTCCCGAGCGCCAAAGCGGGACCAATGTCTTCGACGCGGCGGCGGCGCATCTGAAGGCGTTGCAAGGGCGGGGCAAGCGGGTGCTGGTCGCAAGCTGGACCGACGGCTCGGCCGAGCGCATGGGCGGGGTGCTTTCCGACCATGGCATTACGCCCATCCGCAAGGTGGCGGATTTCCCGGAAGGCGCGAAGCTGGACGCCTCCGCCTTCGCCATCGCCGTGCTGGGGATCGAGCGCGGCTTCGAGGCGCCCGACTTCGCCATCCTGTCGGAGCAGGATGTGCTGGGCGACCGCATGGTGCGCGCCGCCACGCGCGCCCGCCGGGCGCAGAACTTCCTCACCGAAGCCTCCACCCTGGCGCCCGGCGACCTCGTCACCCATATCGAGCATGGCGTCGGCCGCTATCTGGGCCTGAAAGCGATAGACGCGCTGGGCGCGCCGCATGACTGCCTGGAGATCCAGTATGACGGCGGCAAGCTGTTCCTGCCGGTGGAGAATATCGAGCTTCTGACCCGCTACGGCTCCGACGAAGGGGCCGTGCTGGACCGGCTGGGCGGCGCGGGCTGGCAGCAGCGCAAGGCGAAGATGAAGGAGCGGGTGCGCGCCATCGCTGCCGAGCTGATCAAGATCGCCGCCGCCCGCCAGTTGAAGCAGCTTCCGGCGATAGACCCGCCCCAGGGACTCTATGACGAGTTCGCCGCCCGCTTCCCCTGGTCGGAGACGGAGGATCAGGAAAAGGCCATCGCCGAGGTGATTTCCGACCTTTCGGCGGGCCGCCCGATGGACCGGCTGGTCTGCGGCGATGTCGGCTTCGGCAAGACGGAAGTCGCCATGCGCGCCGCCTTCGTCGCCGCCATGGCGGGCGAGCAGGTGGCGGTGGTGGTGCCCACCACGCTTCTGGCGCGCCAGCATTACCGCGCCTTCGCCGAGCGCTTCGCCGGTTTCCCGCTCAAGGTGCGCCAGTTATCGCGTTTCGTGGACGTCAAGGAAGCGAGAGAGACCAAGGCCGCGCTGGCCGAAGGCACGGTGGACATCGTGGTGGGCACCCATGCGCTGCTGGCCGAAAGCATCAAGTTCAGGCGGCTGGGCCTGGTCATCGTGGACGAGGAGCAGCATTTCGGCGTTGTGCATAAAGAGCGGCTGAAGAACCTCAAGGCCGATGTCCATGTGCTGACGCTGACTGCCACGCCCATTCCGCGCACACTACAGTTGGCGCTGTCGGGCGTGCGCGACCTGTCGCTGATCACCACCCCGCCGATCGACCGGCTGGCGGTGCGCACTTTCGTCACGCCCTTCGATCCCCTGGTGATCCGCGAGGCGCTGCTGCGCGAGCATTATCGCGGCGGCCAGAGCTTCTTCGTCGCTCCGCGCATCGCCGACCTCAAGGATGCGATGGAATTCCTCAAGGCGACGGTGCCGGAGGTGAAGCCGGCCATGGCCCATGGCCAGATGGCGCCCACGGTGCTGGAGGAGGTGATGACCGCCTTCTATGATCGCAAGGTGGATGTGCTGGTCTCCACCAATATTGTGGAATCGGGCCTGGACATTCCCACCGCCAACACCCTGGTCGTGAGCCGCGCCGACATGTTCGGCCTGTCGCAGCTTTATCAGCTACGGGGGCGCATCGGCCGTTCCAAGGCGCGCGCCTATGCCTATCTCACCACGCCGCCTGAAAAGAAGCTCACAGACACCGCCACGCGGCGGCTGGAAGTGCTGCAATCGCTCGACCAGTTGGGCGCGGGCTTCTCGGTCGCCAGCCATGACATGGATATCCGCGGCGCGGGCAATCTTCTGGGCGAGGAACAGTCCGGCCACGTCAAGGAAGTGGGCATCGAACTTTATCAGGAGATGCTGGAGGAGGCGGTCAGCGGCCTGAAGGAGGGCGACGATGCGCAGGTGCTGGCCGATCAGTGGTCGCCCGCCATCAATCTGGGCGCCGCGGTGCTGATCCCGGAGGATTATGTCGCCGACCTCAATGTGCGCATGTCGCTCTATCGCCGCCTGTCGGGCATCGAGACGCGGGAGGAGATCGACCGCTTCGCCGCCGAGCTGATCGACCGTTTCGGCCCGCTGCCGGAGGAGGTGAAGCATCTCTTCGAGATCGTCTTCATCAAACAATTGGCCAAGGCGGCGGGGGTAGAGAAGATCGACGCCGGGCCCAAGGGCGGCACCATCGCCTTCCGCGGCAACGCCTTCGCCCAGCCCTTGAAGCTGGTGCAGTTCATCGCCCAGCATAGCGGGACCATGAAGGTACGGCCCGACCAGAAGGTGGTGGTGACGCGCGACTGGCCTACCGCGGACGACCGTCTGGCAGGTGTCAAGGCGCTGCTGACCCAATTGGCCAAACTGGCGGTGTAAGCTGTGTGTCATGGCCCGCGATCCTTCTTCGCTGCTCCGCAGCTTCGTAGGACAGGTTGCGGGCCACCCAGGCTGACGCTTCTTTTGTGCGAGAAGATTGCGCGCTTTGTGTAGGAAGATAAGCCTCATGACCATCTCGTCGAACCATGAGAACCAGCCCTACGCGCCAATCCCCCGCGGCGTGCGGCTGGCGGTGCGCCTGTCCCCACGCGGCTCCCGCAACGCCATCGAGGGCGTCGGCACCGGCGCGGACGGCAAAGCCTTTCTCAAGATTCGCTTGACCGCCCCGCCGGTGGACGGCGCGGCCAATGCCGCCCTGATCGCCTTCCTGGGCGATGCGCTGAGGATGAAGAAGGCCGACATCGCCATCCGCTCGGGCGAAACCGCGCGCCTCAAGCTGCTGCATCTGTCGGGCGACCCGGCCGCGTTGTCGGAAAAGCTGCGCCTCTTAACCTCTTAACTTAACTACCCGCGCAACTTGGCGTGGACCGGTTCCCCGCGCCGCTGCTACCGCTTGCCCCGCAACCAACCTCATCAGGGGCAAGACGTGATCAAGAAGTTCATCAAGGATGAATCCGGCGCCACCGCCATTGAATATGGCCTGATCGCGGCGCTGATCGCGCTGGTCATCATCGGCGCCACAGAGCTGGCCGGCCAGAATCTGGTGGCCAAGTTCCAGGAAGTCGCCACCAAGCTGGCCGCTGCCGGTGCCTAAAGCCTACCAGCGCAGGACCAGCTTGCGGTCCTGAACGGTGTAGGATTTCAGCCGGCTGAGAAAGGTCATCCCCAGCAGGGACGTTCCCATCTCCGCCTGCTGCACCGAAGCCCGGACATTGCTGAGGGTGATTGCCCCCACCTCCAGCCTGTCCAGCGTGACGGTGGCGCCATATCCCACCCCGTTCGCCGTGGCATAGGGCCTGTCGTATTTCAGGGTTTCCGGGTCGATACCGGCCCGGCGCGCATCGCTCGGACTGAGCACGATGTCGCTGGCGCCGGTATCGACCAGGAACCTGACCCGGGCGCCGTTGACGCTCCCGAACACCATGAAGCTGCCGCCCGCGCTTTCGGAGATGGTGAGCTCGCGCGCGCCCGTCGCCACCGCCTCGCCCGGCAGCACCTGCGAGCGCAGATGCAGCGCCGCGTTCAGCAGCGGCTCCTGCCAGGCATAGCCCAGCATCAATGCGCCGCCCACCATCAGCCACAGCGCGACATGCCGCAGTACGCGCCGCCAGTCGGTCCCGCGCCAGCCGACGAACAGAAGGCCGCTGGAAAGCAGCGCCAGGATGGCGATGGTGCGCACGATGTCGGCATTGTCCGCGCCGGTGCGCACGCCGGGGAACATCCGGTCCAGCGCGAAGACCATCGCCGCCAGGCCCGCGATGCCGCCCAGCCAGAGCAGCCAGCCTTTGGAAGCGGCCCGGTGCGGGCGCTCCTGCTTGCGCGGCGGCAGATTTTCCCAGGGACCGGCCATGGCGTGCCTCTCCCGCTATTCCATCTCCATGATGGTGGCGCTGCCCGCCTGGATGCGCTCCAGCAGCATGGGGCATTCGGGCACCATGCGCTCCATCCAGTAGCGGGCGCACATCAGCTTGTCCTTGTGCCACGCATCGTCCTTGCCCAGCGCGGCCTTGGCCATCTGTGCCCACAGATAGGCCAGCATGGTGATGCCCATCAGGCGCAGATACTCGGTCGCGCCCGCGCCCGCGTCATTGGGATTCTTGGGTCCATTGGCCGCCAGCCACATAGTCGCGCCCTGCAAGGCCTCGACGCTGCGCTTCACACCCGCGATATAGGGCTTCAGCGCCTCGTCCTTCTCGTGCTCGGCGATGAAGCCGGTCAGAAGGCCGAACAGCGCCATGGGCGCGGCGCCGCCCTTGCGCGCCAGCTTGCGCCCCACCAGGTCCATGGCCTGCACGCCGTTGGCGCCCTCATAGACCATGTTGATGCGGGCATCGCGCACGAACTGCTCCACGCCATTGTCGCGGATATAGCCATGGCCGCCATAGCACTGCATCGCCAGGTTCGCCGCCTCGAAGCCCATGTCGGTACCGAAGGCCTTGATCACCGGCGTCATCAGGTCGGCCAGCAGCCCGGCGGTCTCGGCCTCGGGCCGCGCCGACCGGCTCACGCTCATCTGCAGCGCCGTCCACACCACCAGCGCGCGCGCGCCTTCGACGAAACTGCGGGCCTGCAACAGCATCTTCTTGACGTCGGGATGGACGATCTCCAGGTCGGCGGGCTTGTCCGGCTCCTTGGGGCCGGTCAGGGCGCGGCCGACGCGCCGCTCATGGGCATAGGCATAGCCGTTCTGATAGGCGACCTCGCCGATGGCGATGCCCTGGATGCCCACGCCGATGCGCGCAGCGTTCATCATGCCGAACATGCCCGCCATGCCGGCGCTGGAAGAGCGCTTCTCCCCCGGCTTCACCGGCTCGGGCTTGGGCCCCAGCCGCCACGCCACCGCATCGTCGAAATTGAGCACGCAGGTCGCCTGGCCCTTGATGCCCATCTTGTGCTCGATGCCGCCGGTGACGACGCCGTTGCGCGCCCCCATGGTGCCGTCCTCATTCACCAGGAATTTGGGCACCAGGAAGAAGTTCACGGTCGCAAGATCGTCATGGATGCGCCCGTCCGCGTCCGGAATCTTGGCGATCACCATATGGATGATGTTCCCGGTCAGGTCCTGGTCGCCGCCGGAGATGAAGATCTTGGTGCCGTTCATGCGATAGGTGCCGTCGGGCTGCTCCACGGCGCGGGTCTTCATCAGGCGCAGGTCGGTGCCGCAATGCGGCTCGGTCAGGCACATGGTCCCCGCCCATTCGCCGGACACCATCTTGGGCGCGATGTGCTCCTTCATCCAGGGCGCGCCGGTCTCCAGCAGCGCGCCATAGGCGCCCTGTGTCAGCATCGGATACATGGCCAGGCTCTGGTTGGCGCTCATCGCCATCTCGCTCACCGCCAGGGTGAGGATGGGCGGCAGGCCCGCGCCGCCCGCGCTTTCGGGCGCGCCAAGGCCGTTCCAGCCGCCCTCGCAATAGGCCCGGTAGCCCTCCTTGAAGCCTTTGGGCGTGCGCACCGCGCCATTCTCGAAATGGCAGCCTTCCTCGTCGCCGGACTGATTCAGGGGTTGCAGCACCTCCTCGCACAGCTTGGCCGCGCCGTTCAGGATATCGTCCACCAGCTCCGGCGACAGGTCGGCGAAGCCGGGCAGATCGCGCGCCTTTTCGATGCCGAACACTTCGTTGAACAGAAAGCGGTAATCCTCAACCGGCGCGCGATAGATCGGCATGTCTCATCCCTGGACGTTTCCTTGCCGGGAACCTTAAGCCGCTTCGGCAAAAGAAAACAGCCGGACGCGGCGCGCCCGGCTGTCCGAAAGTCGTTGTTTCCCGGGCCTTTTACTGACCGGCGGGCTTGGCGTCCTTGTCCTTCTCCGCATCCGGCTTGGCCGTATCGGTGGGCGCCGGAGCCGGAGCGGGCTGCGGCTGGGTCGTGCCCGGCGCGGCCGGGGGCGTCGCCGGCGGCGTGGCAGGCGCGTTCTGCGCGAAGGCAGGCGCGGCAGCCGCGATCATGGCGGTGATGGCGGCGGCGGAAAGAATGGTCTTCATGATGTGCTCCTCACAAAATGCATCATGCGATGCCTTGATGATGTTCGCGACGGATCGAGAACGTGATGCCCGCAACTGCGCGCGGACGGGTTGATTTGTGCGATGCGTTTGGGACTTTTCATGCGCATTTCATGACCATTTCGGGGCATGAAGAATGGCGCGCCGCGTTTTCGCGACGCGCCATGTCAACATTACACGCTTTCAATATAGAACTAGCGCGTGGAAACGTTCGCCGAAGTCGAGGTGTTGGCCGCCTGCTCGCGATTGAGCTGCTGCGTCACCTCTTCTTCGGTGCGTCCCGCCAGATTCGTGGCGCTGCTGGTGGCGCCGCTGGCGGCATTGGTGCCGATATTGGCGCCGCGATTGGCGGCGGCGTTGGCGGCGCGCGCGGCCTCATTCGCCGCGCCCGGCGCGTTCACCGCGGCATTGGCCTGGGCATTCCGGCCCGCGGCGTTCACGCCCGCAGCACCGCTGGCACTGGCTTCCGGCAGGCCGGAGCGGGCGATCTCATTCTCGGCGCGCGCCTGCGCGTCCTGCGCCGCATCGCCGGTGGTGCGGGTGGCCTCGGCCTGCGCGCTGTTGATGCCCGCCGCGCCCTGGCGGACGGTGTCGCTGGGCAGCGTCACATTGGGCACGCCGGCATTGGCGTTCGCGCCGGCGTTGACGCCCGCATTGGCCTGGGCCGGGGCGCCGAGGGTGGCGTTGCCGGACACGCCGGCGCCGACGCCCACCTGGGCCTGTGCCGGTCCGGTGAGGGCCGCCGCGCCGGTCAGCGCGATGGCCGCAAGGGTGATGATGCTGGTACGGGTCTTCATCTGTCGTCTCCTGTCGAATCGCGCATGCGATCCTGGTCAAAGCGGGTTGAAACCCCTTCGTGCACAAGACAACGGGGTTCCGCGCGAATGTCTCCGCAAGGAACCGGGGAAAGCCGACGCGCCCCCGCCACATTTGGTACGCGGGCGCGCGGATTGGCGAAAAAAGAGGCTGGCGACCCCAGGAAGACTCGAACTTCCGGCCTACGGTTTAGGAAACCGCCGCTCTATCCTGCTGAGCTATGGGGTCGTCCGGCCGCGCGGCCGATCAAACCAGACACCGCATATGCCGCAAAGCGGCCTCATTTCGCAAGCCAGCGCGTCCTGTGCAGGCCGCGCGGGTTTGCGGCCCAGCCCTTGAGGCCCGGCCGCACCAGCTCGGTCTGGGCGGGAAAGCGCAGGGGAATCCAGGGATAGTCGCGCAGGGCCAGGCTTTCCGCTTCCGCCAGCAGGGCGGCGCGGGCCTTCATCTCCAGCTCGGCGGCGGCGCGCGCCATCAGCCGGTCGAAGGCGGGATTGCGATAGCCCGCATAATTGTTGCCCGCGTCCGACCGCAGCAGGTCGAGGAAATTGGCGGCGTCGTTGAAGTCGGCATACCAGTCGGCGAAGCCCAGCTCATAGTCTCCCTGGCGCAGCTTGCGGAAATGGATGGGCCCGTCCGCGGCCTCGATGGTCAGCCGCACATGAATCTGGCTCGCCATCGCCTGCAGCACGACGGCCAGGCGGCGGCTTTCCGGCCTGGTGGTGACGGCAAGGCGCAGGGCAAGGCGGTTGGCCGGGCCATAGCCCGCCTGGCGCATCAGCATCTGCGCCTCGGCCAGCCGCGCGGGAAAAGGCGTTTTGCGGAAATCGAACCCGGCCCCGCCCGGATAGTTGGCGGTGCCCGGCGGCACGATGCCATAGGCCGCAGGCTCGCCCAGCTTCAGCACCTTCTGTGTGATCGCCTCGCGGTCTATCGCCAGATTGAGGGCGCGGCGCACCCGCACGTCTTTCAGCGCGGGCGTCCGCTGGTTGATGGCGACATAGGACACCGCCAGCGACGGCGTCACCTTCAGCGCGGCAGGCAGGTTGGCGCGCAGCCAGTCGAGCTGCGTCAGCGGCACGGGGCTTTGCAGGTCCAGCTCGCCCGCGCGGAAGCGGCGCAGGGCGGCGTCGGCATCGGCGGTGGGAAGATAGTGCACCGTCTCCACCGCCACCCGGGCGGCATCGTGGAAGCGCGGATTCTTGACAAGCGTGATGCGGTCATTGGGCCGCCAGGCGGCCAGGCGATAAGGGCCGTTGCCGACATGGTTGCCCGGCCGCGACCAGGCCGCGCCATGCCTGGCCAGCACATGGCGGGGCAGGGGCGAAGCGGAGATATGCGCCAGAAGCTCCGGCAGATAGGGCGTGGGGCTTTCCAGCGTCAGCACCAGGGTGAGGGGACCGGGCATGGCGATGCCGAGCGCGCTTTCCGGCATCCGCCCGCCGCTGACGGCGCGGGCGTTGCGGATCGGCCAGAGATTATAGGCATAGCGCGAGCCGGTCCTGGGGTTCAGCAGCCGCCGGAAGGCGAAGGCGAAATCCGCCGCCGTCACCGGCACGCCGTCCGACCACACCGCCTTGCGCAGGGTGAAGGTCCAGGTGAGGCCGTCCTTCGACACCGTCCAGCGTTCGGCCATGCCGGGAACGGGCCGCGCCGCCGCATCCAGCGTGGTCAGGCCCATCATCAGGTCGCCGATGATGTTGTCCTCGGCCACCGTGCCCGCGAAGCTGGGATCGAGCGTCTCCGGCTCCGCCCCATTGCCTCGGGTCAGCGTCGCCGCGCCGGCGGGCAGGGCCCAGAGCAGCAGCAGGAGAAGCGGCAGCAGCCGCTTCATGCCGAGGCCAGAACGCGCCGCCGCGCCTCTTCGTCAATGGACATCCAGCGGGTGCGGTGCTTGTCCATGGCGTTGGATGTCCAGCCCTTGACATAAGGCCGCACCAGATTGCCCGACACCCAGAAATAGAGCGGCATGATGGCGTGGTCCTCCATCAGGATGCGCTCGGCCTGCGCCAGCAACTGACCGCGTTTCTCAATATTGATCTCGCGTTGCGCCGCCGCCAGCGCCGCGTCGAAAGCAGGATTGGTATACTCGCCCCAATTGTTGCCGCCATTCGTCTTGAGCAGGTCGAGGAAGTTGGAGGCATCGCTGAAATCCGCGCCCCAGCCCGGATTGCATATCTCGAAATCGTGCTGCTGGATGCGGGCATAGAAGACCGCCGCGTCATTGGCGATGATGGTGATGTTGATGAAAGCCTGGGCCAGCATCTGCTGCAGTGCCGCCGCGACCGCGCGCGACGAGGCGGTGGTGGAGCGGATCATGTAGGTGGCCCGCACGGGATTGTTGCGGCTGAAGCCCGCCGCCTCCATTAGTCGGTGCGCCTCGGCGATCTGCTGCTCGGCGGGTTGGCCTCGATTTTCCAGGAAAACGCCGCCCGGATAATTGGCGATACCCGGCGGCACCAGGTTATAGGCGGGCACCTGACCGACGCGGATGATCTTGTCGGTGATGGCCTCGCGGTTGATGACGAGGTTCATCGCCTTGCGCACCCGGATATCGTCGAACGGCTTGACCTTGTGATTGACGACGATCAGTTCCGAGGTGAGTTGCGGCACAGGGCTGAGCAGTTCGGGCATGTTCTGCCGGATCCATTCGATCTGCTGGGTGGGCAGGCGGCTCTGCACGTCCAGTTCGCCCGCCCGCAAGGAGCGCAGCGCGGCGTTATAGTCGCTGGTGGGCAGGAACATGGTCTGCTCCACCGCGACATTGTCCGCATCCCAGAAGCGCGGGTTTTTCGTCAGCAGCACATGGTCGTTGGGCCGCCATGCCGACAGGACATAAGCGCCGTTGCTGACATAGCTACCCGGCCGCGCCCAGGCATTGCCCAGCTTCTCCACGACATGCTTGGGCTGGGGATAGCAGGTGACATGGTTGAGCATCTCCAGCAGATATGGCGCGGGATGTTCGAGTTGTATCTCCAATGTGCGCGGGTTGACGGCGCGCACGCCCAGCGCCTCCAGCGGCAGCTTGCCATTGTTGACGGCTTCCGCGTTCTTGAAGACGTGGATGAAGTAAGCGTATTGCGCGGCGGTCTTGGGGTTGAGCAGCCGCCGCCAGCCGAAGACGAAATCCTCCGCCGTCACCGGCACGCCGTCGGACCACAGGGCTTCGCGCAGGAAGAAGGTCCAGGTCAGGCCGTCAGCGGAGCTTTCCCAGCGTTCCGCCATGCCGGGAATGGTGTCGCCATTTTCGTCGTCGGTGGTCAGCCCGATCAGCAGATCACCGATGATGGCGTCTTCCCACTGGGCGCTCGACAGCGCCGGATCGAGCGTGTTCGGTTCCGCGCCATTGCCCCGCCGCAGCAGACCCGCCGCCACCTGTGGCCGGGCGCGCGGTTCGCCGGAATCGCCGCCAAGCGTGGCGTATCCGGCTATCCCCAGCGCCGCCGCGCCGCCGCTGAGCAGCGCCGTGCGCCGGTTCCAGAACCCGCCCTTGCCGTCCCTGCCGCTCAAATGCTTAACATCCCACGCCTTTCGGGCCTCGCGCCCGTCCTTCGAATACCATAATATGCCCGCCGTCCGTCCGCGATAGCAGCCCCAAGGCGCCGGGCGGCGGACCCACGGGGGCCAGGGGCTCCCGCCAGAACAGCTTGTAGGATGAACGACATGAAGATTCGCTTGGGCCTAGCGCTCTGCCTTGTGGCTCTGCCTGTGCTGACCGGCACCGCCCGCGCCGACAGCCGCGAGCAGGTGATGCTGCGCCTTCCCCGCTGCGCCGCCATCCCGGACACGCGCGCCTATCTGGATTGCTATTACGCCGCGGTGCAACCCATGCGCGCCGAGCTGGGCCTGGCCGCCGCGCCGCAGGAGGCGACCTATGGCCCGCTCTTCACCTCCGCCGCCCCGGCCCCCGCGGGCACCCTGACGCCCCAGGCCGCCGCCACGCGCGAGGACGTGATGCTGCGCCTGACCCGCTGCGCCGCCATCGGCGACACGCGCCAGTATATGGACTGCTATTATGCCGCCGCGCAGCCGCTGCGCGCCGAGCTGGGTCTCCAGCCCGCGCCGCAGGCGGCGACCTATGCGCCGCTCTTCGCCCTTACCCAGGCCATGCCGGCGCAGCAGCGCATGGCGGGCGCCGCGGGCGGCGTGCCGCAGCCGGGCGACGGCCGCCCCAATCTGGTGCCGCAATCGGCCTATCAGCCCGCCTTCCTGCCGCCCACCCGGCCCCGCGTGGTGGGCGAAGGCCCCACCAGCCTGCCCTTCATCGGCGGCCTTTTGGGCGTTTCCAGCCGCAAGGTGCCGGAGGCGCAGTTCGGCTTGCCCAACGCCCCCGCCGCCGCCAACGGCGTGGATCACATCGCCTTCCCCATGACCAATGTGGAGATCGACAAATATACGGGCAGCTTCACCGTCACCCTGTCCAACGGCCAGGTCTGGCAGCAGGTGCCCTATGACGATTACCGCGCCCGCTGGCGCGACGATATCGAAGGCACCGTCGCCACCATCTCCTATGGCGCGGGCGGCACCTACAACCTCACCATCGGCGAGGGCGTGATCTACAAGGTACGCCGGATCAAGTGAGGGGATCGTGCTCGGCCACGAAATGGCCGGGCGCCGCCTCGATCAACCGGGGGCGATAGTCTTCCACCCCCAGCTTTGACGGCAGGAAGCGAAGCTGCGCCTTCGGGTCCAGCGGCGAGGGCGGATCGCCCGTCAGGAGCACGCGCTTGCGGGCGCGCTCCGCCCTGGGATCGGGCGTCAGCACCGAAGCCAGCAGCGCGCGGGTATAGGGATGGCGCGGCTCGCGGTAGAGCGCCTCGGCCTCCGCCATTTCCACGATGCGGCCCAGATACAGCACCATCACCCGGTGGCAGAGGCGGCGCACCACCGCCAGATCGTGGCTGATGAAGAGCAGCGAGAGGCCGGTTTCCTCTTGCAGGCGCCCGATCAAGGCGACGATCTCGGCCTGGATGGAGACGTCGAGCGCGCTCACCGCCTCGTCGCACACCACCATCCTCGGGGCCACGATCATGGCGCGGGCGATGCCGACGCGCTGATTCTGCCCGCCCGAGAGTTCATGCGGATAGCGGTTGATCCAGGCGGGATCGAGGCCCACCCGCTCCATCGCCGCGCGCACCCGGGCGCGCAATTCCGCGCGCGGCAGCCCCGGCTCCAGCGCCTTCAGCGGCTCGGCGATGGACTGACCCACCGGCATGCGCGGATCGAGGCTCGCCAGCGGGTCCTGGAAGACGATCTGGAAATCCCCGCGCAGGCGCCGCAGTTCCGCGCGCTCGGCTTCGCCGAGGTCGCGCCCCATCCAGACGACGCGCCCGCCCGCCTCCGTCGCGGGCGGCAGCAGCTTCAGCACCGCCCGCGCCAGGGTGGACTTGCCGCAGCCCGATTCGCCCACGATCCCCAGCGTTTCGCCCTTCTTCAGGGTGAAGCTCACCTTGTCCACGGCGCGCAGTTCGCGGGGCTTGCGGAATAGGCCGGTGCGGATGGGAAAGGTGACGGAGAGATCGTTCACCGCCAGCAGGGTTTCGCCCGCCACCGGCTTCGGCCCCGCCTCGGCGTCCAGGCGCGGGATCGCCGCCAGCAGCATTTTGGTATAATCGGCCTTGGGCGCATAGAAGATATCGTCCACCGGTCCCGCCTCCACGATCGCGCCCCGGCGCATCACCTGCACCTGATCGGCCAGGCCCGCGATCACGCCCATGTCATGGCTGACCAGGGCGATGGCGGTCTGCTTTTCCTGCTTGAGGGACTTCAGGATTTCCAGGATCTGCGCCTGCACCGTCACGTCCAGCGCCGTGGTGGGCTCGTCGGCCACGATCAGGTCGGGGCCGGTGATGGTGGCGATGGCGATCATTACCCGCTGGCGCATGCCGCCAGAGAGTTCGTGGGGATATTGCTTCATCCGCCGCGCCGCCTCGGGGATGCGGACATAGTCCAGCATTTCGCGCGCGCGCTTCTGCGCCTCGTCGCGGGAAACCTTGCGGTGCAGGCGCAGCGCCTCGACGATCTGGGCGCCCACCGTCATGTGCGGCGTCAGCGCCGTCAGCGGGTCCTGGAAGATCATGGTGACGGCGCCGCCGCGGATGGCGTTGAGACGCTTGGCGTCGGCGCCCAGTATCTCCTCGCCGCGGAATTTCACGCTGCCGGTGGCGCGGCCGTTCGCCGCCAGAAGGCCGAAGGCGGCCAGGAAGAGCTGGCTCTTGCCCGACCCGCTCTCGCCCACCACGCCCAGGCACTGGCCCGCTTCGATGGCAAGCGAGGCGTTTTTCACTGCATGCACTTCGCCGTCCGGCGTGTCGAAGCGGACATCCAGGTCGGTGATTTCCAGCAGCCTGGTCATCAGCGGTCTTTCGGGTCCAGCGCGTCGCGCAGACCGTCGCCGATGAAGTTGAAGCAGAACAGCGTCACCGCCATGAACAAGGCGGGGAAGACCAGGGTCCAGGTCGCGGTCTCCATCTGCGCCGCGCCTTCGGAGATCAGCGTGCCCCAGCTTGTCAGCGGCTCCTGCACGCCCAGCCCCAGGAAGGACAGGAAGCTCTCGGTCAGGATCACCGCGGGCACGGTGAGGGTGACATAGACCACCACCGGCCCCAGCGTGTTGGGGATGATGTGGCGGCGGATGATGCCGAAGCCGGAAACGCCCGCGGCGCGCGCCGCCTCGACGAACTCCTTCTGCTTGATAGAAAGGGTCTGGCCGCGCACGATGCGCGCCATGGTCAGCCATTCCACCGCGCCCACCGCGACGAAGAGCAGGATCAGGTTGCGGTCGAACAGTACCATCAGAATGATGACGAAGAAGATGAAGGGCAGGGAATAGAGGATGTC